>Ga0247738_10000102_pt1 | contig 45496 bp, 32 predicted proteins | sample UWRJL013104B2_FD_180936 | JGI IMG/M metagenome (GOLD analysis project Ga0247738, IMG submission 180936) | Plant litter microbial communities from Arlington Agricultural Research Station in Wisconsin, United States - UWRJ-L013-104B-2 | ecosystem: Environmental > Terrestrial > Plant litter >...
CCTCGCCCGAGGCGGTCGCATATGCGCCTTCGGCGTATGCGCCGACATCGTCGCTCGGGTCGTCGTCGTTGCCCGTGGCCTGGAAGTAGCGGTTGCTGGCCGTGGCGTCTTCCAGCTGGTCCAGGTTCACCGCATCGGTGCCCTCGGTGCCCGCCGCCACGTTGGTGATCTGGCGCTCCGCGCCGGCGCTGCCCACCGAAACGCTGTTGTCGCGATCGGCTTCCGAACCCACGCCCAGCGCCACGCTGTTGTCCGCATTGGCCAGGCTGCCCGCGCCCAGCGCCGTGCTGTCCTCGCCCGCGGCGGTGGCCAGGTTGCCCACGGCCGTGGCATTGGTCCCGGTCGCCCAGGCGCCTGCACCGACTGCCGTCGAGTAATCGCCCGAGGCCTCGGTCGGGAACAGCCCGAAGAACGAGCTGCCACCCACTGCCACGCTCTCCGCACCGCTGGCCTGCGCCGCCTGGCCCAGCGCCACACTGTCGTCGCCAGAGGCCACGCTGTCGGCGCCCAGCGCCGTTGCGTTGTAGCCCGATGCCGCGCTCCAGCTGCCCACCGAGGTGCTGTTGAAGCCCGAGGCGTCGGCCCGACCACCCAGGGCCGTGCCGTAATCGCCCGTCGCCGTCGCCTGCGCACCGAAGGCCGAGGACTCGCTGCCCGAAGCCGCGCTGTCGGCGCCCACCGCAGTCGCGTAGTCCGCAGTCGCCTGCGCGCCTGCGCCCAGCGCGGATGCGCCATCGCCTTCGGCCACGGCGCTGGCACCGGCGGCAATCGCGCCTTCGCCATCGACACTGGCATCGTCGCTGCCGTCATCGGCGCCGTCGGCCTTGAAGTAGCGATCGGTGTGTTCGGCCACCTCGGCCACCGCTTCCACCGCATCGGCGACATCGCCAACGGCAGCGGCGACGTCGTCTACCTGCCCGACCGTCGCAGCATCGCTGTCGGCGATGCCGTCGCTGACGTTGGTGATCCGGCGCGTGGCTGGGCCGATCGTGCCCGCGCCGCCGCCATTGCCGACCGAGAGTACGCCCGCCTCGGTTGCGCGCGCGCCATAGCCGAGTGCCACGCTGCCCGAAGCGGTGGGCCCTGCGTAGGCATTGAAGCCGACCGCGATCGCGCCTTCGGCATGCGCCTGTGCGGCCTGGCCGACGGCGGTGCTACGCAGGCCGAGCGCCTGGGTGGAACTGCCCAGCGCGGTCGATGCCGTGCCAGACGCCAGCGCATTGGACCCCACCGCGGTCGCGTTGGACTGCAGCGCGCGTGCGTTGTTGCCGAGCGCCGACGCGTTGGCGTGCGTTGCCCGCGCCGCGTTGCCGACTGCGGTCGATCCGGCGCCGCTGGCGACTGCGCCATTCCCGCAGGCCATCGCGCCGGTGGCAGTGGCACTGGCGGTGCCGCAGTCCAGGGCCTTGTCCTTGGGCGGCGCCTTGTCGGGCCCCTTGGAAGGCGCATGCGACTTGCCGGCATGCTGCGACTTGGCACCCGATGATCCATGCCCGGGGCCATGCGCCACCGCGACACCGGCGAAGGCGACCGCGCCCGCCATCACCACCGCCTGCAGCAGGCGCGCACCCTTCCCCTTGCCCTTCGCCTTGGCCAGTTCCGACGCGACGATTACCTGACCGGTGGACTGGTTCCAGACCTTGGAGTAGATGCGGTTCATCGAATGACCCTCGTGGTGGAATGGCTGACGAAAACCCCGGGAAGCGCATCCGCGGATGGCTCGCGGTGCGCAATAGATGGAAGGAAGCAGGGAGTGCCGCGGACGCAATGAGATTCGGCTGGGAGCCAGTCCTTGTGCGGGCCGATAGCGCTGTTCCTGAACGCCCCTCGAATTGCTTGCAGCTGGGACGATATTCACCATGAGTGACAATTTTCGTCAAGCAGTTGGTCCAAAAACGTCAGAAATTGACTCAGAGTTAACATGCCTCTGAAAATATCAATGACTTACGCCAGCTTCTGCGCATCGTCGCGATGTGCCGCGCGAATCAATCTGAGCTGAATGGAAAAGCAGCGCGCCCAGACCACGGGCTGCCCGAGCCCGGCAAGGTCAATCACGCGCTCTTTGGCCGGGCCGCTCGATCCCGACCCGGAAGTCTCCCTGCTGCAACGCAGCAGGAATTCCCGCCGCTATTCCAGGCGCAGCACGGGGTTGCGCCTCGGCTTGGGCACGACCCGGCAGCCCATCACAGCGGACAGGCACAGGCATGCACATGCCGCCCGACGGGCAGCTGGAGGGATCGTGCATGTTCCGCGCCGCGGCATTGCCGCGGCGCGGGCAGGTCAGCCGAGCAGCACCCGCGCGTTGCGGAACATCCGCATCCACGGCGAGGCGTCGGGCCAGTCGGCGGGCGCCCAGCTGAAGTTGGCGCTGCGCAGGGTGCGCTCGGGATGCGGCATCAGGATCGTGGCGCGGCCATCGTCGCTGGCCAGGCCTGCGATCGCGTCGGTCGAGCCGTTGGGATTGGCCGGATACGACGTCGCCGGCGTGCCGTCGCCCTCCACGTAGCGCAGCGCCACGCGGGCTGCGCTGCGGTCGGCTTCGGAACCGAACTCGGCGCGACCCTCGCCGTGCGAAACGACGACGGGGATGCGCGAGCCGGCCATGCCGGACAGGAACAGCGACGGCGAATCGAGCACTTCCAGCATGCCCAGGCGGCCTTCGAACTGTTCGCTGCGGTTGCGCAGGAAATGCGGCCAGTGCTCGGCGCCCGGGATGATCTCCCGCAGCTGCGACAGCATCTGGCAGCCGTTGCACACGCCCAGCGAGAACGTCCCCGGGCGCAGGAAGAACGCACCGAACTGGTCGCGCAGCAGTTCGCGTTCGAGGATCGACGTCGCCCAGCCGCGGCCAGCGCCGAGCACGTCGCCATAGCTGAAGCCGCCGCAGGCCACCAGCCCGTCGAAGCCCTCCAGGCGCATGCGTCCGGCGATGAGGTCGCTCATGTGCACGTCGAGCGCACTGAAGCCGGCACGGTCGAAGGCAACGCCCATTTCGACGTGGCTGTTGACGCCCTGCTCGCGCAGGATCGCGACCCTGGGCCGGGCACCCGTACCGATATACGGCGCGGCCACGTCGCCGGACGGATCGAAACCAAGCTTCGGCTGCAGGCCCGGCGCGTCGAAGCGACGCGCGGCATCTCGCTCCTCGTCGGCACAGTCCGGGTTGTCGCGCAGGCGCTGCATCGCGTGGCTCACCGACCACCACGCGTCGAACAGCTCCTCCCAGCGCCACTCGACCAGGGTCTGGTCGCCGTGCAGCACGCGGATGCGACCACTGGCGGTGGGACGCGCAATGCGCTGCGCGCACTCGACCAGGCCATGGCGCGCGAGCAGGTCGGCGAACTCGGCGCGGTCCTCGCTCGCGATCTGCACCACCGCGCCCAGTTCCTCGGAGAACAGGGTGCGGAAGGCGTCTTCGGCGCGATCCTCGCCCCAGCCGTCCAGGTCGATATCCAGGCCGCGATGCGAGCAGAACGCCATCTCGCACAGCGCGGCGAAGGTGCCGCCGTCGGAACGGTCGTGGTAAGCGCGCAGCAGGCCAGCCTCGCGCGCATCGCGGATGAGTTCGAAGAAGGCGCGCAGTCGCGCCGGATCGTCGAGATCCGGACAGGTGCCGCCGAACGCGTCGAAACACTGCGCCAGGATCGAGCCGCCCAGTCGCTGCTTGCCCGCACCCAGGCCGATCAGCCACAGCTCGCTGTCGATGCCGTCCTCGATCAGCGGTGTCAACTGGCGGGTGACGTCGGGCACCGGCGCGAAGGCGGTGACGATCAGCGATACGGGCGACACGGACTTCTGCGGTCCTGCGCCGGGCCCCTGGTCGGCGGCGCCGTTCCACTGCACCTGCATCGACAGCGAATCCTTGCCGACCGGAATGCTCAGGCCCAGCTCCGGGCACAGCGCCATGCCCACGGCGTGCACCGCGTCGAACAGCTTCGCGTCCTCGCCGGGGTGACCAGCGGCGGCCATCCAGTTGGCCGAAAGCTTGACCCGCTCCAGCGCCTCGACCGGCGCCGCGCACAGGTTGGTGATCGCCTCGCCGACCGCCATGCGTGCGGCCGCGGCGGCATCGATCAGTGCCAGCGGCGTGCGCTCGCCGATCGCCATCGCCTCGCCGGCCACGCCCTCATAGCCCGCCAGGGTCAGCGCGCAGTCGGCCACCGGCATCTGCCAGGGGCCGACCAGCTGGTCGCGCGCAGTCAGCCCGCCCACGGCGCGGTCGCCGATCGTGACCAGGAACTGCTTGGCCGCCACGGTCGGATGCGCCAGCACGCGCAATCCGGCCTCGTGCAGGTCGATGGCATTGGTGTTGAGGCCGCGCCAGCGCACCGGCGCAGGACGCTGTGCATCACGGTGCATCTTCGGCGCCTTGCCGAACAGCACGTCCATGGGGAGGTTGATCGGCAGATCATGGGACGCGGCGGCCGGCTGTTCTCCGCCAAGCACGCCATAGCCAACCGTCAGATGCTCTTCCGCCGTCGCCACGCCCACCGCGGCGAACGGGCAGCGCTCGCGCTCGCACAGCGCAGCGAATTCGGCCATGCGCGCCTGCGGCACGCCCATGACGTAGCGCTCCTGCGATTCATTGCACCACAGCTGCATCGGCGAGAGCGACGGGTCGTCGCTGGGCACGCGATCGAGGTCGATCACGCCGCCGACGTTCGAGTCGTGCAGCAGTTCGGGGATCGCGTTCGACAGGCCACCGGCGCCGACGTCGTGGATCGAGGCGATCGGGTTGTCCACGCCCAGCGCGACGCAGGCGTCGATCACTTCCTGGCAGCGGCGCTCCATTTCCGGGTTTTCGCGCTGCACCGAGGCAAAATCGAGGTCTTCGGCGCTTTCGCCCGAGGCCACCGAACTCGCCGCGCCGCCGCCCAGGCCGATCAGCATCGCCGGACCGCCCAGCACCACGACCGCATCGCCGGGCTGCAGGCTGCGCTTGGCCACCATCGGCCGGTCCATCGCGCCCAGGCCACCGGCCAGCATGATCGGCTTGTCGTAGGCCCGCGCGGGTTCGCCCTCGTGCTGCAGCTCGAAGCTGCGGAAATAGCCCAGCAGGTTCGGCCGTCCGAACTCGTTGTTGAACGCGGCGCCGCCGAGCGGGCCGTCGAGCATGATCTCCAGCGCCGGCGCCATGCGCGGGTTGAGCGCGCGTGGCGCCTCCCAGGGCTGCGGCAGCGTGGGGATGCGCAGGTGCGAGACGCTGAAGCCGGTCAGGCCGGCCTTGGGCTTGCCGCCGCGCCCGGTCGCGCCCTCGTCGCGGATCTCGCCGCCGGCGCCGGTGCTCGCGCCGGAGAACGGCGAGATCGCGGTCGGGTGGTTGTGGGTCTCGACCTTGATGCAGAACGCGCTGTCGGTGAGCGGTTCGCTGCGGTATTCGCCGCTGGCCGGGTCGGGCCGGAAGCGGCTGGCCGGGTAGCCCTCCACCACCGCTGCGTTGTCGCTGTAGGCCGAAAGCGTGTGCTGCGGCGTGCGCGCGTGGGTGTTGCGGATCATCGCGAACAGCGAGCGCGGCTGGTCTTCGCCGTCGACCGTCCACGAGGCGTTGAAGATCTTGTGCCGGCAGTGCTCGGAGTTGGCCTGCGCGAACATCATCAGTTCGACGTCGGACGGATCGCGCCCGAGCTCGGCATAGCGCTCGCGCAGGTAGTCGATCTCGTCCGCGGCCAGCGCCAGGCCCAGGCGCGTGTTGGCCTGCTCCAGCTGCGCCAGCGCGATGCGCTCGAACGCGCCGCGCGCCGGCGTGGCGAACAGGCCCGCCGCGCCGTCATGCGCGGCCAGCAGCGACTGCGTCATCGGATCGTGCAGCAGCTTCGACAGGGCCGCCTGCGCGGACAGGTCGTCCGGCCAGCCGGCCAGGTCGATGCGGGTGCCGCGCTCGACGCGATGCACCGGCTGCCGCGCGCCGCGCAGGATCTCGCTGGCCTTGCTGGCCCAGGGCGAGATGGTGCCCAGCCGCGGGGCCACGAAACGCGACACGGCGCCCTCGGCCACCGGGGCCTGGCTTTCGCCGGCCGACAGTACGCGCCGCAGCACGGTCGGATCCGGTGTCGCGCCCGGTTCGGGATCGACCCAGTACACGTGCCAGGCGCCGACGATGCGGACCCCGGGCGCTACGGATTGGAGGCGGAGCTCAAGCCGTTCACGGCGGAACGGCGACAGGGCCGGCAGGCCCTCGAGGACGATCATGTCCGGGAGCACACTTGGGAGCAGGCCGCCTATTGTAAGCGGCTTTGGCCGACGTGGCCTGCCGTGGCAGGCCGGACCGGCACCGGTGCCGCCTGCATGCGGCGGCAACCTCGGCCGCGACCGCCCTGGTCGCCATCGCCCGGGCGGGACTACGCAGCGGCCCTCAGCCCTCGCTGGCACCGCCGGGCTGCGCCGCAGCCATCTCCTGCAGCGCCGACAGCAGCGCATCCGGCGGCAGGTAGCCGGGCATCGCCACGCCGCTGGCGGTGACGATCATCGGCGTGCCGGTCAGGCCCACGCGCTGGCCCAGATCGTAGTGCCGCGCCACCGGGTTTTCGCAGTTGGCCTCGGGCACCTTGCGGCCGTCCTTGGCGTCGGTCAGCGCCTTGCGGCGGTCCTTCGCGCACCAGACCGACACCATCAGCCGGTAGTCCGGGGTATCGATCCCCATTCGCGGGAACGCGAGGTATTCGATGGCGATGCCGCGCTTGTTGTACTCGGCGATGTCCTGGTGCAGGCGGCGGCAGTAGCCGCATTCCACGTCGGTGAACACGCTGACGGTGTACTTCGGGCTGGACGGCGCGAATACGATCCGCTCGCTGGCCGGCACCGTGGCCAGCAGCCGGCGCCGCACCTCGGCCACCCCGGCCTGGCTCACGTCGCGCCTGGCCTCGATGTCGTACAGGCTGCCCTGCAGCAGGTACTTGCCGTCATCGCTCACGTACAGCGCCTGGCCGCCGACGATCACCTCCTGGAAGCCGTCCAGCGGCGCGGTCGAGATCGCGTCGATGCGGATTTCCGGGTTGATCGCCAGGATCGCCTGGCGCGCGCGGTCTTCCGGCGTGCCCGGCCTAGTCTGGACATCCTCGATGATGGCGACATCGCTCGCGGCCGCCTCCCCGTCCGGGCCATCGCCCGGCGCCTGCGCACAGGCGGACAGGCTGGCGGCACACAGGGCGGACAACAACAGGCTTCGCATCACGGACATGGGCTCGGCGCGGGGCGCATTCGCGGAAAGCGTGGATTGTCGCACGCCCCGCCACGGCGGCCGGGCGTCTCCCGCAGGCGGGTACGGGAGTGTTCAATCGCGCCGGTCGCCGCGGTGTTCAGAGCGACTGGGCGTGCACCCCCGCCACCGCACGCCCCGAGGGGTCGGCCATGGCCGCGAAGCTCGCGTCCCAGGCGATCGCCGCGGGCGACGAACAGGCGATCGACTTGCCGCCCGGCACCGTCTCGGCACAGGCCGCGCCCGGGTAGCACTGCTCGAAGAGGGTTCGGTAGAAGTACGCCTCCTTGGTCTGCGGCGGGTTGACCGGGAAGCGGCGGCTGGCGGCGGCAAGCTCGCGGTCGCTCACCTGCGCTTCGGCATGCGCCTTGAGCGTGTCGATCCAGCCGTAGCCGACCCCGTCGCTGAACTGCTCCTTCTGGCGCCACAGGATCGACTCGGGCAGGTAACCCTCGAACGCCGCGCGCAGCACGCCCTTCTCCATCCGCTGCGGGCCTTCCGCGCCGCGCTCGATCATCTTGTGCTTGGCGTCCATGCGCATCGCCACGTCCATGAACTCGCGGTCCAGAAACGGCACGCGCGGCTCCACGCCCCAGGCCATCATCGACTTGTTGGCGCGCAGGCAATCGTAGTTGTGCAGGGCGTCGATCTTGCGCACCAGCTCCTCGTGGAACTCGCGCGCATCGGGCGCCTTGTGGAAGTACAGGTAGCCGCCGAAGATCTCGTCGCTGCCTTCGCCGGACAGCACCATCTTCACTCCCATCGCCTTGATCCGGCGCGCCAGCAGGTACATCGGCGTGGAAGCGCGGATGGTGGTGACATCGTAGGTCTCGATGTGGCGGACCACCTCCGGCAGCGCATCCAGCCCTTCCTGCAGGGTGTAGGTGAAGCCGTGGTGCACGGTGCCGAGCATCTCGGCGGCCACTTCGGCGGCGGCGAGGTCCGGCGAGCCGTCCAGCCCGATCGCGAACGAGTGCAGGCGCGGCCACCAGGCCTCGGTGGCGTCGTTGTCCTCCACGCGATGGCGCGCGTAGCGGGCGGCGACCGCCGCGACGAGGGACGAGTCGAGTCCGCCGGAAAGCAGCACGCCGTAGGGCACGTCGGTCATCAGCTGGCGGTGCACGGCGGCCTCGAACGCCTCGCGCAGTTCCTGCAGGTCCACCTGCACGCCCTCGACCGCCGCGTAGTCGCGCCAGGGGCGCTCGTAGTAGCGGTGCAGCGTACCTTGGGGCCTGCCGTCCGCGCCTTCGGCCGACCACTCGTACCAGTGACCCGGCGGAAACTGCGCGACGTCGGCACAGATCGGCGCCAACGCTTTCATCTCCGAGGCCACGCACAGGCGACCCTCGCGATCGTGACCCCAGTACAGCGGCACCACGCCGATCGGATCGCGCGCGATCAGCACGCGCCGACGCTGCGCGTCCCACAGGGCGAAGGCGAAGATGCCGTTGAGGCGATTGAGGAAGGAGCCGGGACTGTCCTCGCGATACAGCGCATTGATCACCTCGCAGTCCGAGCCGGTCTGGAAGTCGTAGTCCTGCCGCAGCTCGGCCTTGAGTTCGCGGTGGTTGTAGATCTCGCCGTTGACCGCGAGCACCTGCGCGCCATCGGCCGAACGCAGCGGCTGCGACCCGCCCGCCGGGTCGACGATCGCCAGGCGCTCGTGCACCAGGATCGCGCCATCGTCGTGGTGGATGCCGCTCCAGTCCGGACCGCGATGGCGCTGGCGCTGGGACAGTTCCAGCGACTGCCGGCGCAGGGCCGCGATGTCGTCGCCGGGCTGCAGCCCGAAGATGCCGAAGATCGAACACATGGGAGGGACGCTCCTGGGGAAAGGAAAGGCCGGGCAGGTCCCGATACGAAAAAAGCCCGCATCCTGCGATGCGGGCTTTTGCGTTCCGGGCGAAGCCCCGGAGGGATCTACGCCTGGCTGCAGCCCGCTGCGCGCGCACGATTGTTCGCCGCATTGGAATTGCGGTTGTGAACGTGCACGTTGCGGAGGGACTGCGTTGCCATGTGGCGACCGTAAAGGAGGCCTTGCCCGTTTGCAACGGTTGCAGACACAACCGTCACCGCAGCGCCGGAATACTTCCGGACGCGCTGGCCGGCTGCCGGCGGACAGTCAAGGGGCGACCATACGTGAACGACACCATGCAGCGGCTTTCCCGCACCTCCCAGATCATCGCCATGTTCGCGCGCTACCGGCGCGCCGGCATCATGACCGGCCTGGACCTGGGAGACGCACGCGACGAGGAAACCGCCGACGGCGAGACGGATGCGCTGGCCGAGCGCTTCGTCACCGACCTCGAAGCCATGGGGCCGGCCTTCGTCAAGCTGGGCCAGGCGCTGTCGACCCGTCCAGACCTGGTGCCTGCAAGCTGGATCGCCGCGCTCGAGCGCATCCAGGACGACGCCACCCCGGCGCAGGTGGGCGACATCGAGACCCTGCTCGAGAACGAGCTCGGCGTGCGCGCGAGCAAGGTGTTCGCCCAGATCGATCCCCAGCCCATGGCGGCCGCCTCGCTTGCGCAGGTGCATCGTGCGGTGCTGCACGATGGCCGCGTGGTGGCCCTGAAGATCCAGCGGCCCGACGTGGCGACCTCGGTCCGCAGCGACCTGGACGTGCTGGCGCAGCTTGCCGGCACCGCCGACACGCTGACCGATGCCGGCCGTCGCCTGCGCCTGGCCGACTGGATCGCGGAGTTCCGCAAGGCGATGCTCGACGAGCTCGATTACCGCATCGAGGCCGAGAACCTGGACCGCTTTGGCCGCCACCTTGCGGGCTACCCGCTGCTGCGGGTGCCCGCGCCGCTGTGGGACTACGTGACCCCGCGACTGCTGGTGATGGACTGGATCGACGGCATCAATGTCACCCGCATCACCGGCCTGCGCCGCACCGAACTCGATACCGCGCCGGCCACCAGCCAGCTGCTGCGGGCCTACCTCGACCAGGTGTTCGTGCACGGCGACATCCACGCCGATCCGCATCCTGGCAACGTGCTGCTGGGCCCCGACGGGCGCATTGCCCTGATCGACCTGGGCATGGTCGCCACCATCCCGCCGCGCCAGCGCGAACACCTGCTCAAGCTGGTGTTCGCCGCCGTCGATGGACGCGGCGAGGACGTAGCGCGCCAGCTCGTGGTGCTGGGCACGCGGCTGGAAGACTTCGACGAGGGCGCCTATGTGCGCGAGATCTCGCAGGCGGTGGCGCGTTACGCCAACGCCACCCGTCGCGCATCCGAAGGCAGGATGGTGCTGGACCTGGTGCGTCGTGCCACCGAGTGCGGCCTGCGGACGCCGCCCGAGATCAGCCTGCTGGGCAAGACCCTGCTCAACCTCGAACGCGTGGTGGATGCGCTCGCGCCCGAGCTCGACGTGCGCGAGCAGATCGAATCGCACCTGCAGTCGCTGATGCGCGACCGCCTGCGCAAGGCGCTGTCCCCCGCCAACCTGGCCACCGAGGCGCTGGAACTGCAGGAGCTGGTGCGTGATGCGCCACGCAAGCTCAGCGACACGCTGTCGCTGCTGGCCTCCAACCGGATGCAGGTGCGCCTGGCCGGGCTCGACGACTCGCGGCTGATGGAGAACCTGCAGAAGATCGCCAACCGGATCGCATCGTCGGTGGTGATCGCGGCGCTGCTGCTGTCGTCCACCCAGCTGATGCGGCTGGAGATCGGCCCGACCATGGGGGGCTATCCGGCGCTGGCCGTGGTGATGTTCGTGATCGCCGCGGTGCTGGGGGTGATGCTGGTGATCAGCGCCATGCGCTACGACCGGCACGCGCGTCCCGTCGAACGGACCGGGGCCGAGTAGACCCGCTCCCTCCCGCAACCCTGATGTAGGAGCGGCTTCAGCCGCGATGGGAAACGAGGCGAGCGCGATCGCGGCTGAAGCCGCTCCTACGGGGCACGGCTCCCGGCCAGCAGGCGCTCGATCAGCGCCAGGTACAGATCGGGCAGCGCCTCCAGATCGGACACGCGCACGTGCTCGTCGACCTGGTGGATGCTGGCGTTGACCGGGCCCACCTCGATGCACTGCGCGCCAAGCGGCGCGATGAAGCGGGCGTCGGATGTGCCACCGCCGGTGCTCTCCTCCGGCATGCTGCCTGCGAACTGCGCCAGCACCTCGCGCGCCGCGGCACGCAACGGGCCCTCCGGCGTATGGAAGGGCTCGCCGCTGCGGTGCCAGTGCAGCGCGTAGTCCAGGCCGTGGCGGTCGAGCAGCGCCGAGACTTCGGCCTCCAGTGCGGCGGCATCCCAGTGCGGGTTGTAGCGCAGGTTGAACAGCACCCGCAGTTCGCCGGGGATGACATTGGTGGCCCCGGTCCCCGCATTGATGTTCGAGATCTGCAGGCTGGTGGGCGGGAAGCTGTCATAACCCTCGTCCCAGACGCGCGCGGCCAGTTCGGCCAGTGCCGGCGCGGCAAGATGGATCGGATTGCGCGCCTTGTCCGGGTAGGCGACGTGGCCCTGCACACCGCGCACGCTGAGCGTGCCGGACAGGCTGCCGCGACGGCCGACGCGCAGCAGGTCGCCCAGGCGCGCGGTCGAGGATGGCTCGCCGGTGATGCACCAGTCGATGCGGGTGCCGCGCTCGCCGAACAGTTGCGCCACGCGGCGCACGCCATCGATGGCATCGCCCTCCTCGTCCGAGGTCAGCAGCAGGGCGATGGTGCCGGGATGGCCTGGATGCGCGGCCACGAAGCGCTCGAGCGCGACCACGAACGCGGCGACGCTGCCTTTCATGTCGGCCGCGCCGCGCCCGTACAGCGCGCCGTCGCGCACCGTGGGCGCGAAGGGGTCGCTGCTCCACGCCTCCGCGGGACCCGGCGGCACCACGTCGGTATGGCCCAGCAGCACCAGTACGGGGCCCGTGTTGCCATGCGTCGCCCAGAGGTTGTCGACCTCGCCCAGGCGCATGTGTTCGATGGCGAATCCCGCGCGGGCAAGGCGCGCGGCGATGAGCGCCTGGCAGCCGCCGTCGTCGGGGGTCACCGACGGACGGGCGATCAGTTCGCAGGCAAGTTCCAGCACTCCGCTCACGTGGTCAGGTCTCCGGGCATCTCAGATGCCGAACCGCTGCTTGAAACCGTTGTCGGTGAAGCCCTGCGTGACCTGGCCATCGTCCGTCACCACCACCGGGCGCCGGATCAGCTGCGGATACTCGCGCAGCAGCAGCTTCCATTCCGCTTCGCTGGCCGCGGCCTTGCGGTTGTCGGGGAGTTGCCGCCACGTGGTCGAGGACTTGTTGACCATGGCGGCAAACCCGCCCAGCTTTCCGGCCCAGTCGACCAGCGTTTCAGGCGTCGGCTTGTTGTCGCGGTAGTCGACGAAGGCGTGCGCGATGCCGAAGCGGTCCAGCCATTTCGTCGCCTTCCGGCAGGTATCGCAGTTCTTCAGTCCATGGAGCGTGGTCATGCATCAATCCCTCTTCAAGTCCCGCCTGCTCCGCGGGAGTCCTGCTCCTGCAACCGCAAAATGCAACTCGCGGAACGGTCAGTCGGCGAGGCCGCGCAGCAGGTCGTTGACGCTGGTCTTGCTGCGGGTCTTTTCGTCGACCTGCTTGACGATCACCGCGCAGTACAGCGAATGCGAGCCATCCTTTGCCGGCAACGAGCCCGACACCACCACGCTGCCCGGCGGCACGTAGCCGTAGCTGACCTCGCCGGTGGCACGGTTGTAGATACGCGTGGACTGGCCGATGAACACGCCCATGCCGATCACGCTGTGGTGGCCCACCACCACGCCCTCCACCACTTCGGAGCGCGCGCCGACGAAGCAATGGTCCTCGATGATGGTCGGGCTGGCCTGCAGCGGCTCCAGCACGCCACCGATGCCGGCGCCACCAGACAGATGCACATGCCTGCCGATCTGCGCGCAGGAGCCCACCGTCGCCCAGGTATCGACCATCGTGCCCTCTCCCACGTAAGCGCCGATGTTGACGAAGCTCGGCATCAGCACCACGTCGCGGCCGAAGTAGGTGCCGCGGCGCGCGACCGCACCCGGCACCACGCGCACGCCCATGGCCTTGAAGCGCTCCGCGTCGAAGCCGGCGAACCGCGCCTCGACCTTGTCCCAGTACGGCGCCGGCTGCGCTTCGACCACGGCCATGTCATTGACCCGGAAGTACAGCAGCACGGCCTTCTTCAGCCACTCGTTGACCCGCCAGCCATCGGCGGCCGGTTCGGCCACGCGCAGCTCGCCGCTCTCCAGGCCCTGGATCGCCGCCTCCACCGCAGGCCGGACCACATCGCCCGTCTCCTCCGCGGTCAGCGTGGTGCGACGCTCCCAGGCGTCCTCGATCGTGCGCTGGACGCCGCTTGCCTGTGCCGCTGGGGTCATGCCTTGGTTTCTCCGTCGATGCCGAGTTGGAGCGCGCCCTGCAGGGCGTCGCGCTGGATGTCGTTCAGTGCGCGGTCTTCGCGATCGCTGACCAGGAACACGTCTTCGGCGCGCGCGCCGAAGGTGGCGATGCGCGCATCGTGCACGCGGATGTGCTGCTGGCGCAGGACCTGGGCGATGTCGGCCAGCAGCCCCGGGCGGTCGGTGCAGACCAGGCTCATCACCGTGCGGGCGCCATCGGCGGTGGTGTCGAAATCGATCTGCGGCACCACCCGGAAATGGCGCAGGTGCCGCGGCTGAGCGCGCCGCGCCGGCCGCACGTCGAGCGAGCCCGCCAGCACCGTCGCCAGCTTGCGCTCGATGGCGCCGATGTCGGGCGCCTGGCGCTGGTCGATCGACAGCACCTGGAAGGTGTCGAAGATGGTCCGCTGTGGCCCGTCCAGCGCGCGCGCCTGCTGGATCGCCAGGCCCATGCGGTCCAGGGTGATCACGATGGCGGCGAACAGGCCATCGCGGTCGGGCGCGTGCACGAACACTTCAAGCGCATCGCCCGCACCCGCCACGCGACGCATGCGCACCACGGTCGCGCCGGGGCCGGCCTCGCGCAGCGCCAGCGCCTGCCACACCACCTGGTCGGCGCGCGCGCGCAGGAAGCCGGTGTCGGGCATGCGTGCGAACAGCGCGTCGATGCCGTCCACCCCCTCGGCCACCAGCAGTCCGTACGCCTTGTCCCGCGTCTCGGCGATACGGTCGGCGGCGCCGATCCGGTGCTCCAGCCCGCGCCGCAGCGCGTAGCGCGTGGCAGTGCGCAGGTCGGCCAGCAGCCGGTCCTTCCACGCGTTCCACAGCTGCGGCGAGGTGCCGGCAATATCGGCACAGGTGAGCAGGTACAGATAGTCCAGGCGTTCGCGGTCGGCCACTTCCACGGCAAAGCGATGGATCACCGCCGGATCGGAGATGTCCTGCTTCTGCGCGGTTACCGACATCAGCAGGTGCTTGAGCACCAGCCATTCGACCAGCGCGGTATCGACCGCCCCATAACCGTGCGCTTCGCAGAAGGCGCGCGCGTCGACCGCACCGAGTTCGGAATGATCGCCGCCGCGGCCCTTGGCGATGTCATGGAACAGTCCCGCGACGAGCAGCAGTTCGGGCTTGCGCAGGTGCGGCCAGACCTCGTGCGCCATCGAGAAGCGCTCGTCCGGGATGCCGGTCGAAAACGACGCCAGGTTGCGCAGTACCGCCAGCGTGTGCTGGTCGACCGTGTACACGTGGAACAGGTCGAACTGCATGCGCCCGGACACCTGCGCGAAGGCCGGGATCCAGCGCCCCAACACGCCCAGCCGGGCCATGCGCTCGAGTGTGCGCACCGGGCCGGGGCCGCGCAGCAGGGCGATGAAGGCCTCGCGCATGTCCGGATGGGCCACGTCGTACGCGGGCAGCGCGTGCAGCGATTCGGCCAGCGCGCGGGCGGTCCTGGAGTGCAGCCCCTTGGCCTCAGGATGGTCGGCCCACAGTGCGAACAGCGACAGCACCCGCGACATGTCGCCGCCGGGCCAGAATTCGTCGCGGGCCACCAGGTAGCCGCGCTTCATCGAGAACTCCGCGTCCAGCGGCACCGCCTCGACGTCGCCCTCGATCTGCTCTTCGTAGCGTTGCAGCAGGCGTTCGCCGATGCGCAGCAGGATCGCGGCGCTGCGGTAGAAGCCCTGCATCATCCGCTCGACCGCGGCGTTGTCGGCGTCTTCCAGGTGCTGCAGGCGCGCGGCCAGGGTCTTCTGATAGTCGAAGCGCAGCCGCTCCTCGCGCTTGCCGGCCACCAGGTGCAGGCCGTAGCGCAGCCGCGACTGCAGGCGCCATTCGCGCTCGAGCGCCGAGTATTCGTCCAGCCCCAGGTGGCCCAGCGGAATCAGCGATTCGATGTCGCGGGTACCGAACACGCGCCGTGCCATCCAGCGCAGGGTGTGCACGTCGCGCAGGCCGCCGGGGCCTTCCTTGATGTTCGGCTCCAGGTTGTCGGCGGTATCGCCAAAGCGCGCGTGGCGCTGACGCAACTCCTCGCGCTTGGCGTTGAAGAACTCGCCTGCCGGCCAGACGCGGTCGACCGACACCGCTTCCTCCAGGCGCGCGGCCATTTCCGGCGTGGCGACCAGCGGGCGCGCCTCGATCAGCGAGGTCATCACGGTGAGGTCGTCTGCGGCCGCCTGGGTGCACTGGGCCAGCGTGCGCACGGCGTGCCCGACCGGCAGGCCGGCATCCCACAGCAGCGCGAACAGGCGCGACAGCGCCGCGGTATCGGCCTCGCAAGCCTCGTCGCCGACCAGTACCAGCAGGTCGATGTCCGAACGCGGGAACAGTTCGCCGCGGCCGTAGCCGCCGATCGCGAACAGGGTGAGCGGCGCGCCCGCCGGCACACTGCGCGACCAGGCCTGGCGCACCAGGCCATCGACCGCGATCACGCGCGCCAGCAGCAGGCGCTCGATGTCATCGTCCGCGTCGAAGCGCTGGGCGAATCCGGCATCCTGCGCACGCAGGTTTTCTGCGGCAAGCGCGGCCCAGGCCGCGTCGTCGTCGCCGGTGGCGGGAGCTGCGTCAACCATCGGTGCCGGCCGCAGGCGCCGCGTGGGCGCCGCCGAAGACGTCGCACATCATGGCGGGTGCGCGGCAGCGGCCGGGGGCTGCGCAAGGCATCGGCGGCATCGTCCTACAGATCGTTGTCGTCGCCGGGCAGGCGGGTCAGGATCTCCACGCCATCGGCGGTCACCAGCACGGTGTGCTCCCATTGGGCCGAGAGCTTGCGGTCCTTGGTCACCACCGTCCAGCCGTCCGGCAGCAGCCGGGTGAAGCGCGTGCCTTCGTTGATCATCGGTTCGATCGTGAAGGTCATGCCGGGCTGGAACACCAGCCCCTCGCCCGGCCGCCCGTAGTGCAGCACCTGCGGGTCCTCGTGGTAGACCTTGCCGATGCCGTGGCCGCAGTACTCGCGCACCACGCTGAAGCGCTCGCCCTCGGCGTATTCCTGGATCGCATGACCGACATCGCCCAGCGTCGCGCCGGGCCGGACCACCCGGATGCCGCGGAACAGCGCCTCGCGCGTGGTGTCCACCAGGCGGCGGGCCATCACCGACGGTGTGCCCACGTAATACATGCGGCTGGTATCGCCGTGCCAGCCGTCCTTGATGACGGTGACGTCGATGTTGATGATGTCGCCATCCTTGAGCAGCTTGGCCTCGCTCGGGATGCCGTGGCAGATGACGTTGTTGGCCGAGATGCACGTCGTCTTCGGATAGCCCTTGTAGCCCAGGTTGGCCGGGGTGGCTTTCTGCACGTTGACGATGTGGTCGTGGCAGATGCGGTCGAGCTCGTCGGTACTGACGCCGGGCTTCACGTGGGGCGCGACGACCTGCAGCACCTCCGCCGCCAGCCGGCCGGCCACGCGCATCTTCTCGATCTGCTCGGGGGTCTTGAGTGAAATGGTCATGCGACCATTATCGCCGAGCCCGGCGTGCTCTGCCGCGCCGGCGGCCGGCCCCGCGGCGCGGGCGACGGCCCGGCAGGCCCGCCCCGGCCCGATTCCGGGCCCCTGACCCCACTTGCGGGTTTGCCTGCGCTGCCCCTCCGGGCTATGATCCCCCGGCTGTGCCTGGCTCTCCCGCCGGGCCACCGCCCACGCCGGGCGTGGCGTCCTCCTCGGACGCAGGCGAATACACACCCGCTGCAGACACCCGTGCCGGGGTGTCCCTGGACCGAAAGGACGGGGATCTGGCCACGGAGGCAGCGGGGAGGCCCAACCCCGGAACCATGCGTCCCGCCCCGCGCGGGCCGCTCCGCCCTACACAGAACCGGGCGGCGGTTCCCTATCAGGAGTCACTGCAATGCCCCAGATCACCATGCGCCAGATGCTGGAAGCCGGCGTCCATTTCGGCCACCAGACCCGCTACTGGAACCCCAAGATGGCGCCGTACATCTTCGGCGCCCGCGGCAAGATCCACATCATCAACCTCGAGAAGACGGTTCCGCTGTTCAACGACGCGATGAACTTCATCTCGGGCATCGCCCAGAAGCGCGGCATCATCCTGTTCGTCGGCACCAAGCGCAGCGCGCGCGACGCGATCAAGGAAGAGGCCGAGCGCTGCGGCATGCCGTACATGACCCAGCGCTGGCTGGGCGGCACGCTTACCAACTTCCGCACCGTGAAGCAGTCGGTCTCGCGCCTGAAGGAACTGGAAGCGGCCGAAACCGACGGCACCTTCGAGAAGCTGGTCAAGCACGAGGTGCTGGGCCTGCGCCGCGAGCGCGAGAAGCTGCTGGCCTCGCTGGGCGGCCTGAAGGACCTCAACCGCCTGCCCGACGCGCTGTTCGTGATCGACATCGGCCATGAGGACATCGCGGTCAAGGAAGCCAAGAAGCTCGGCATCCCGGTCATCGCCGTGGTCGACACCAACTACGATCCGGCCCTGGTCGATTACGCCATCCCGGGCAACGACGACGCCATCCGCGCCGTGCAGCTGTACGGCCGCGCCGCCGCCGACGCCGTGCTCGAGGGCAAGGCAGCCGCGCCGAATGCCGCGAACGTGCGCGAGGAAGACTTCGCCGAGGGCGAAGGCAAGCAGGGCCGCCGCGCACCCGCGAAGAAGGCCGCTGCGGACAAGGCCGAGGCGGCAGCGCCGGCCGAGGGCCAGGACGCCGCGGCCGCGGACGCCACGCCGGCAGCCTGATCCGGCTGCACACGCGACCGCGGCGCCCTGCCGCGGTCGACCGGCCGGCCGGTCACCCGCAAGCGCGAGCATGAACCGCCCGCGCATGCGGCAGGCCGCCCGACATCTTTCGAACAAATCCGAGGTCCCCCGATGGAAATCACCGCTTCCCTGGTCAAGGAACTGCGCGAGCGCACCGGCGCCGGCATGATGGAGTGCAAGAAGGCGCTCACCGAGCACAACGGCGACGTCGACGCCGCCGCCGAGGCGCTGCGCAAGTCCGGCCTGGCCAAGGCCGACAAGAAGGCCAGCCGCGTCGCCGCCGAAGGCCGCATCGTCAGCGCCCAGGACGGCGGCAAGGCCGTGCTCGTCGAGGTCAACTCCGAGACCGACTTCGTCGCCATCGACGAGAACTTCAAGGGCTTTGCCGAAGCCGTCGTGCAGGCCGCGCTGGCCTCCGGCGCTGCCGATGCAGAGGCGCTCAAGGCCGTGAAGCTCGCCTCCGGCGAGACCGTCGAGGAAGCCCGCGCCGCCGTCATCGCCAAGGTCGGCGAGAACGTGCAGGTCCGCCGCGTGGTGTCCATCGACTCGGCCAACACCGTCGCCGCCTATGTCCACGGCGGCAAGATCGGCGTGCTGGTCGAGGTCAAGGGTGGCGATGCCGACCTGGCCCGCGGCCTGGCGATGCACGTCGCGGCGATGAACCCGCCGCACAACAGGCAGTCCGACGTGCCGGCCGACTTCGTGGCCAAGGAAAAGGAAATCGAACTGGCCAAGATGTCCGACAAGGACCGCTCCAAGCCGGCCGAGATCCTGGAGAAGATCATCGGCGGCAAGATCGCCAAGATCGTCAACGAGGTCAGCCTGTACGGCCAGCCTTACGTGCTCGACACCGACAAGACCGTCGAGGCAGTGCTCAAGGCGGCCGGCGCCGAAGTGGTCGGCTTCCAGCGCCTGGCCGTCGGCGAGGGCATCGAGAAGGTGGTCGAGGACTACGCGGCCGAAGTGATGAAGCAGGCCGGCCTGGCGTAAGCCACCAGCCACGCCGCAACCGGGGAAGCCGCGGGAAACCGCGGCTTCTTTCGTTTCCGTCCCCGGACGCATTGCGTCCGCCCGGGCGGAGCGACGATCAGCGCCCGTTGTCCGGCGCGCCCTCATGTATCGGGCATGGCTGCCGATAACCGGTCGGGGAATCCCTGACCAGGTCGCCATGCACTCCGAACTCCAAGCCGTGCTGGGCCACTGCCGCAGCCTGCCGTCGCCGCCGGCGATCGCGCTGCGCATCATCGACCTGGCGCAGCAGCCGGACGCCGACCTGGATGCGACGGCCCACGTCATCGCCAAGGACAGCGCACTCAGCGCGCGCATGCTGCGCATCGCCAATTCGCCGCTGTACGCCAATCGCCGCCATGTCTCGACACTCGGCCAGGCGCTGACCCTGCTCGGCCTCAATGCCACGCTGAGCCTGGCCCTGGGGCTTTCGCTGAGCCGCAACCTGCGCGATACGCAGCCCGGCGGCGAGCAGGCCACGCTGTGGCGGCGCAGCGTACTGGCCGCGATGGCGGCGCGCCTGCTCGGCGAAGAGGTGGGGCTGGCGCGGCTGGAAGAACTGATGCTGGCCGGACTGCTGCAGGACATCGGCGCGATGGCGCTGCTGCAGGTCCGGCCGGATGCCTATCGCGAACTGCTGCGCGCAGCGGAAGGTCAGGACGACCGGCTGCGCCGCGAGCGCGAGGCGCTGGGCGGTGACCATGCTGAAATCGGCGCATGGATCGCGCAGCTCTGGAACCTGCCGGGCTATCTGCAGCAGTCGATCCGCGCCAGCGAATCGACGTCGGGTGACGGCAACTGCTTCCATGACTGCATCGCCACGTCCGGCCTCCTGGCCGACGTGTGGCTGGCTGCGGACGAGCGCCAGGCCCGGAATGCGCGGCAGCTCGCGATGGCCGCCAGCCGCGACCGGCTGGGCCTGGACCAGGCGCGGTTCGACGCCCTGGTCACGCGCATGTCCGACGCCCTGCCCGAGGTCGCGGCCCTGTTCGAGGTCCACATTGCGCAACCGGAACATCTCGACGCCATCGTCGAACATGCCCGCGAGCTGCAGCTGGTGCGCAACCTGCGCGAGATCCAGAGTGGCCTGCGGGGCAGCGGCCAGGCGAACGCCACCGAGGCGCGCGTGCGCGAACTGGAAGAGCTGGCCCTGCGCGACCCGCTGACCGGGATGTACAACCGGAGCCAGCTGGAAGACATGCTGGAAAGCGAGTTCAAGGCATCCGTGCAGCGCGACGAACCGCTGACCCTGGTCTTCATCGACCTGGACGATTTCAAGCAGGTCAACGACCGCCACGGCCACCTCGTCGGCGACCAGGTGCTGAGCGAGTTCGCGCAGGTGCTGTCGCGCCTGCTGCGCCGTACCGACCCGGTCGTCCGCTATGGCGGGGAGGAATTCCTGGTGATCCTGAAGAATTCCAGCACCGATGCCGCATTGGCCGTGATCCGGCGCATCCTCGACGAGGTGTCGCGGACCTCGATGGCGATGGTCGGGGGCGCTCCGCTGTACGTGACCTTCTCCGCGGGACTGGCCACGCGGGGCGGGCAGGAACGGTTCGAAAGCGCGCGCGACCTGCTGGACGCCGCAGACCAGGCCCTGTACGGCGCCAAACGCCAGGGCCGCAACCGGGTGACACCGCGCGCGCCCGGCGACACCGGCTTCTGAGCGGGACCCCTCGCGCCAGACCGCGCACGCCCGGGGCAAAACCAGGACGGCCGGGCCCGCCCCATGCCTCGCAGACCGGCCGGGCCGGCGCGGCAAGGCCTTCGCGCGCCCGCGCGATCCGCTAGAATCCACGCGTTTTCCCGCCTCCGAGACCCCCATGTCGCAACTCGCCTATCGCCGCATCCTGTTGAAGCTGTCCGGCGAGGCATTGATGGGCGACGAGGACTACGGCATCGATCCCAAGGTGATCGGCCGCCTGGCCAGCGAAGTGATCGAGGCGCAGCAGGCCGGCGCCGAGATCGGCGTGGTGGTCGGCGGCGGCAACATCTTCCGGGGCGCCGGCCTGGCCGCTGGCGGCATGGACCGCGTCACCGGCGACCAGATGGGCATGCTGGCCACCGTGATCAACGCGCTGGCCATGCAGGACGCACTCGAGAAGCTGGGCGCGCGCGCGCGGGTGATGAGCGCGATCAAGATCAACGACGTCTGCGAGGACTACATCCGCCGGCGCGCCATCCGCCACCTGGAAAAGGGCCGGATCGCGATCTTCGCCGCCGGCACCGGCAACCCCTTCTTCACCACCGACTCGGGCGCGGCCCTGCGCGCGATCGAGATCGGGGCCGACCTGCTGCTCAAGGCCACCAAGGTCGACGGTGTCTACGACAAGGACCCGAAGAAGCATCCCGACGCGGTGCGCTACGACAGCCTCAGCTACGACGAGGTGATCTCGCGCGACCTGCAGGTGATGGACACCGCGGCCTTCGCCCTGTGCCGCGACAGCGACCTGCCGCTGCGGATCTTCGACATGTCCCAGCCGGGCGTGCTGCTGCGCATCCTCAAGGGCGAGCCGATCGGCACCCTGGTACGCGGGCGCCGCTAGCGTTCCACGGCCGGTCCTGCGCAGCGGGCGGGCTGGCCCCGGCCCCGCGCCCGCCGCGGCACCGCCATTCCCGGCTCACTGGACGGCCACCGATGCGCAGGCCGCCTATAATCCTGCAATCCCGCTGCCAAAGCCCATCGCTCACCGGAGCCGGCAATGCTCAACGAAATCAAGAAAGACGCCCAGACCCGCATGGCCAAGAGCGTCGAGGCGCTGCGCCACGCCCTGGTCAAGATCCGTACCGGCCGCGCCTCGACTGGCCTGGTCGACAGCATCCGCGTCAGCGCCTATGGCAGCGACGTGCCGCTGTCCCAGGTCGCGGCGGTGTCGGTGTCCGACTCCCGCTCGCTGGTCATCCAGCCCTGGGACAAGGCCATGGTCGGCGTGGTCGAGAAGGCGATCCTGGCCTCGGACCTCGGCCTGACCCCCAATACCGCCGGCACCACGATCCGGCTGAACCTGCCCGCGCTCACCGAGGAGCGCCGCCGCGACCTGACCAAGGTCGTCCACGGCGAGGGCGAGGACGCCAAGGTGGCGATCCGCAACGTTCGCCGCGATGCGATCCAGCAGGCCAAGGAATTGCTGAAGGACAAGTCGCTGTCCGAGGACGAACTGCGTCGCGGCGAGGACGAGATCCAGAAGCTGACCGACAAGGCGATCAAGGACGTCGACGAGGTGGTCAAGGGCAAGGAAACGGAGCTGATGTCGGTCTGACGGGACATGACCGGCGACCCGCGACCGCTGGCGCCGCACGCGAGCGGTCGCATGCCCGAAGCCCGAAGAGGCCATCCCGTTGACTGAGCTCCAGGATCCAGCCGGACACGCGGCCCCGAATCGGCAGCCTGCCGAGCCCGGACCCGGCGCCCTGCCCCGGCACATCGCCATCATCATGGACGGCAACGGCCGCTGGGCGGCGCGCCGCGGGCGGCCGCGCGTGATCGGCCATCGCGCCGGCGCGCGCGCGGTCAACCTGTGCATCGACTTCTGCCTGGAACAGGGCATCGGCGCGCTCACCCTGTTCGCCTTTTCCAGCGAGAACTGGGGTCGGCCCGAGGAAGAGGTCGGCGCCTTGATGAAGCTGTTCATCGCCGCGCTCGACCGCGAGATCGAGGAAATGCACCGTCGCGGCGTGGCCCTGCGCTTCATCGGCGACCAGACGCGTTTTTCGGCGGATATCCGCGCGCGCATGCGCGTGGCCGAAACCCTGACCGCCGGCAACACCCGGCTCGCGCTGAGCATCGCCGCAAGCTATGGCGGGCGCCAGGACATCGCCGCCGCGGCGCGCTCACTGGCCGAGGACGTCGCGGCCGGACGGCTGCGTCCCGAGCAGATCGACGAAGCCATGCTCGGCGCGCGCGTCGCCTTGGCCGACCTGCCCGCGCCCGACCTGTTCATCCGTACCGGCGGCGACTGCAGGATCAGCAATTTCCTGCTGTGGCAGCTGGCTTACACAGAGCTGTGGTTCACCGAAACGCTGTGGCCCGAGCTCGACGCCGCGACCCTGCACCAGGCGCTCGATGCCTATGCCGGACGCGAGCGCCGCTTCGGCCTGACCGGCGAGCAGATCGCCGCCCGGGCCCGGCCCGATCTCCAGGGGAGTCCGACACCTTGACCCGCACCCGCGTGCTTGCCGCGCTGACGATGGCGCCGCTCGCCATCGGCGGCGTGCTCCTGCTGCCCACGCCGTGGCTGGTGGCGGTGACGGCAATCCTGTTCCTGCTCGCACTGTGGGAATGGTTCCGGCTCTCGGAGATCGACGACACCCTGCAGCGCACCGTGCTGCTGGTGGCGAACCTGCTGCTGATGGCGGCTCTGGTCTGGGCGTCGCCCAACGACAGCGGCGGCTCGCTGGTGCTGTTCAAGCTGGTGGCGATGCTGGGCGTGGTCTGGTGGCTGCTGGCGATGCTGTGGCTGCGCCATTACGGCTTCGCCTCCGACCACGACACCCATGCCCGCGTATTCAAGCTGGCCGCCGGCACCGCCGCGGTGGTGCCGGCCTGGTGCGCGCTGGCCGTGCTGCACGCCGGCGACCCCGAGGCCACCGCCTGGCCGCTGGTCAGCCAGGGCCACGTATGGCTGCTGACCGCACTGATGATCGTCTGGGCGACCGACACCGGGGCCTATTTCGCGGGACGCAGGTTCGGGCGACGCAAGCTGGCGCCGCGGATCAGCCCGAACAAGACCGTCGAGGGCATGCTCGGCGGCGCGGCCGCAGGCATCGCGGTGGCGCTGGCGATGGCGCCACTGGCCGGCGCCAGCGCCGGCCAACTGCCGTTGGTCGCGCTCGCCGCCCTGGCCACGGTGCTGTTTTCTGTGGTCGGCGACCTGTTCGAAAGCCTGCTCAAGCGTCACGTCGGCGCCAAGGATTCCGGCACGCTGATCCCCGGCCATGGCGGCGTGCTCGACCGCATCGACAGCGTGCTTGCTGCCCTGCCCGTATTCGCCGTGGCGAAGATCTGGCTGGGCTTCTGATGCAGCGCGTCGCCGTCCTTGGCGCCACCGGTTCGATCGGCGGGTCGGCGCTCGACGTGATCGCCCGCCACCCGGGCGCGATGCGCGCCAGCGTGCTCGCCGCCGGTGGCAATGTCGAGGCGCTGGTGGCGCTGTGCGCCATCCATCGTCCCGACCATGCGGTGATCGGCGATGGCTCGCGCCTGCCATTGCTGCGCGACGGCCTGCGCGCCGCGGGCCTGTCGACAACGGCCCACGCAGGCGACACGGCGCTGTCGGCGCTGGTCGCGGGCGATGCCTGCGATACCGTGGTCGCGGCCATCGTCGGCGCGGCCGGGCTCGAATCCACGCTCGCCGCCGCCCGCGCAGGCAAGCGCCTGCTGCTGGCCAACAAGGAGTCGCTGGTACTGGCCGGCGAACTGCTCATCGAGGCCGCAGCGTCCGCCGGCGCGACCATCGTGCCGATCGACAGCGAACACAACGCCATCTTCCAGTGCCTGCACGGCCGCGCTGCCGGCACCGAGGTACGGCGCATCACCCTGACCGCCTCCGGCGGGCCGTTCCGCGGCTGGGACCGCGCCCGCCTGGCCGGCGTCACCCCGGCGCAGGCGGTGGCCCATCCGAAGTGGTCGATGGGGCCAAAGATCTCCGTCGATTCGGCGACCCTGATGAACAAGGGGCTGGAGCTGATCGAGGCCCACCACCTGTTCGGCCTGGCCGATGACCGGCTCGACGTGCTGGTCCACCCGCAGAGCCTGGTCCACTCGCTGGTGGAATTCGTGGACGGATCCACCCTGGCCCAGCTCGGCCTGCCGGACATGCGCACCTCGCTGGCGGTCGGCCTGGGCTGGCCGCAGCGCATCCCCTCCGGGGTCGGCCCGCTGGACCTGGCCGCGCACGGCCGGCTCGAGTTCGAGCCCCCGGACATGGACACCTTCCCCTGCCTGCGCCTGGCGCGCGGGGCGCTGCGTGCCGGCGGAACCGCGCCGGCGGTACTGAACGCCGCCAACGAAGTGGCGGTTTCAGCCTTTCTTCAGGGGCGCATCGGTTTCCTGTCCGTCGCCGCCCTGGTCGAGGACGCCCTCGCGGCAATCGCCGCGGAACCGGCACAATCGCTGGAGGCGCTCGCCGACGCCGATCTCCGCGCGCGCCACCACACCAGCCACGCCATTGCCACGGGTGCCATCGGATGATCCGCCATGACTGATTTCCTCGGCGCCGTCTGGTGGCTGCTTGTCAGCCTCGGCATCCTGGTGACCATCCACGAGTTCGGCCATTTCTGGGTCGCACGCCGCTGCGGCGTGCGCGTACTGCGCTTTTCGATCGGCTTCGGCGGCGCGCTGTGGCAGCGCACCGCCCGGGACGGTACCGAATACCGGATCGCCGCCATTCCGCTGGGTGGCTACGTCAAGATGCTCGACGAGCGCGAATCCGACGTGCCCGAGGCCGAGGCCGCCCATGCCTTCAACCGCCAGTCGGTATGGAAGCGGATCGCGATCGTCGCCGCCGGGCCGGCGGCCAACCTGGTGCTGTGCTTCGGCCTGCTGTGGGCCATGTTCGTGATCGGGCGTCCGGACTACGCGCCGGTGCTGGGGCCTTCCACCGGCATTGCCGCGGCATCCGGCCTGCACGGCGACGATCGCGTGCTCGCGCTCGGCGAGCGCGAGATCCCGACCTGGATGGAACTGCAGATGGCGCTGCTGCCTGCCGCGCTCGACCGCACCGACGTGCCGCTGCGCGTGGTCGACCGGGACGGGCGCGAGCGCCAGGTGACGCTGCGACTGTCGGACCTGCCGGAGGACTTCGACCAGCGCCAGGTATTGCGCAGCGTCGGCCTGGTCCCCCACCACTTCACCATTCCCGCCGATATCGGCCGGGTCCTGCCCGACGGCGCGGCCTGGGGCAAGCTGGCCGAGGGCGACCGCATCACCGCCATCGACGGCCACGCCGTGGACCGCTTCGAGGACGTCGGCCCGCTGGTGCAGGCGCTGGGCGAGCGTGGCGTGGAGGCCATGATCGAGGTCACCCGCGACGGCGAGCGCCTGGCCTTCCCGCTGGCGCCGCGCGAGGTCGACGACCAGGGGCAGCGGCGCTGGGTCCTCGGGATCGAGGCGCCCCGCCGCATCGACCTGCCGCCCAAGGACGCGCTCCAGCAATATGGCCCGGTGGCCGCGATCCCGGTCGCAGCCCGCGAGGTCGGCCACCTCACCGGCCAGCTGCTGGGCATGCTGCGGCGGGCCGTGACCGGCCGCCTGGCGATCGAAAACACCGTGGCCGGCCCCCTGACCATCGCCCGCGCCACCAACGCCTACGCCAGCCAGGGCGTGGCCTGGTACCTGACGATCCTGGCCCTGCTGTCGCTGAGCATCGCCATCCTCAACCTGCTGCCGATCCCGCTCTTGGACGGGGGACACCTGTTGTATTACCTTATCGAGTTGGTCAAGGGCAGTCCGTTAAGCGAACGTGCGATGGCTGCCGGGCAGTATGTCGGCCTGGTGCTGCTCGCTGGCCTGATGGGCCTGGCGTTCTACAACGACATTCTCCAGCTGGTGCGCTGATGCCCCGCCTTACGACCACCATTGCGTCAGCAATGGAGCACTTCCCCAATCCGGATCGATCGATGACGCGTACTCCCGCCCGCTGCCTGCTTGCACTCGCCCTCGCGACCGCGATCGCGCCCGTCTGGGCCCAGCAGGCGGTCGATCCGCAGGCTGCGTTCGCGGTGCCCGCGCCGGCGATGGCGCAGCCCACCGGCGCGTTCACCGTCAGCGACATCCGCATCGACGGCCTGCAGCGCATCGGCGCCGGCACCGTGTTCACCTACTTGCCGGTCGAGCGCGGCGACACGATCAACCAGACCCGCATCGGCGAGGCCGTGCGCGCGCTGTACCGCACCGGTTTCTTCCAGGACATCCAGATCGGCCGCCAGGGCGACATCCTCGTGGTCACGGTGACCGAGCGCCCGGCGATCAACAAGCTGACCCTGACCGGCAACAAGGACATCAAGACCGAGGACCTGACCAAGGGCCTCAACGACATCGGCCTGTCCGAGGGCGAGACCTTCGACCGCCTCGCGCTGGACCGCGTCACCCAGGAACTGACCCGCCAGTACAACAACCGCGGCAAGTACAACGTCGAGATCAACCCGACCGTCTCGCAGCTGGACCGCAACCGCGTCGATGTCACCATCGACGTCAAGGAAGGCAAGGCCGCCAAGATCCGCCACATCAACCTGATCGGCAACGAGCTGTTCGAGCAGGAGGATCTGACCGACAGCTGGGAGTCGGGCGAGAGCAACTGGCTGAGCTGGTACCGCCGCGACGACCAGTACTCCAAGGAAAAGCTGTCCGGCGACCTGGAAAAGCTGCACAACTATTACCTGGACCGCGGCTACGTCGATTTCAGCATCGACAACACCCAGGTGTCGATCAGCCCCGACAAGCGCGACATGTTCATCACCGCGGGGCTGTCGGAAGGCGAGATCTACACCATCTCCAAGGTCGAGGTCACCGGCGACACGATCCTGCCCAAGGAGGACATCGAGCGCCTGGTGCTGGCCCGAGACGGCATGGTGTTCTCGCGCGCGCTGCTCGAAGTCAGTTCCGACGCGATCACCGCCACGCTCGGCAACATCGGCTACGCGTTCGCGCAGGTCAACACGATTCCGGAGATCGACCGCGACAAGCGCACGGTCGGCATCCAGCTGCAGGTGGTACCGGGGCCTCGGGTGAACGTGCGCCGCATCGTGTTCCGCGGCAATTCGCGCACGTCCGACGAAGTGATGCGCCGCGAGATGCGCCAGTTCGAGGGCGCCTGGTACTCGCAGGCGGCGGTCGATCGTTCGAAGGTGCGCCTGCAGCGGCTGGGCTACTTCGAATCGGGCAGCGTCAACGTCGAGAGCCAGCCCGTCCCGGGCAGCAATGACGAGGTCGACGTGGTCTTCAGCGTCACCGAGACCACCTCGGGCAGCTTCGTGTTCGGCGTGGGCTATTCGCAGCTGGCCGGGCTGACCACGTCGGTGCAGCTGGCGCAGAACAACTTCCTGGGCAGCGGCAACCGGGTGTCGGTCGAGGCGCAGCGCAACGTCTACCTGCAGCGGTACTCGTTCTCGTTCCTCAACCCCTACTTCACCGACGAGGGGCTGTCGCTCGGCTACAACCTGTGGTGGCGCGAGTTCGACAACTCCGAGTTCAACACCGCCCAGTTCTCCTCGACCAACGCGGCCATGCAGATGATGCTGGGCCTGCCGATCACCGAATCGGACACGATCTCGGCCCTGGTCGGCGTCGACCGCAACCAGATCTTCGCCTTCCGCGGGTCCTCGCCCCAGTCGATCGTCGACTACATCGACGCGGTCGGCTCGCGCACCTTCCATTCCTGGCGCACCGAGCTGGCCTGGGCACGCGATTCGCGCAACGACTTCCTGCAGCCGACGCGCGGCACCCTGCAGCGCGTCTCGCTGGAGACCACCCTGCCCGGCTCGACCGTCGAGTACTACAAGCTCAACTACGAGTTCTCGCGGTACTGGCCCATCAACCGGGCGCTGGTGCTCAACACCCGTTTCGAACTGGGCTACGGCGACAGCTACGGCGACGATACCTTGCGCGTGTTCTGCCGTCGCCTGGGCGAGCAGCCGCTGCCGGCGCCTGGCGGCACCGCATCCGATCCAACCCCCATCGCAGGTGGCGAATGCGGCGACGGCTCGGTATATGACAAGACCCTGGTCGCCACCGGCCTGCCGTTCTTCGAGAACTTCTATGCGGGCGGCGCGCGCTCGGTGCGCGGCTTCCGCGACAACACCCTGGGCCCGCGCGAGTCGGCGTTCAACAGCACCTATCTGCAGCCGATGGGTGGCTCGCTGAAGACGGTCGGCTCGCTGGAGATGTTCTTCCCGCAGCTGATCAAGTCGCCGGCCGCGCGCGTGTCCGCCTTCGTCGACTTCGGCAACGTGTTCCGCAACGTCGACGCATTCGAATCCAGTGACCTGCGCGCCTCGGCCGGCATCGCCCTGATGTGGCGCGCGCCGGTCGGCCCGATCTCGATCAGCTATTCGTATCCGATCCGCAGCCAGGATGCGGTGCGCGACAGCAGCGGCCGCGTCCTGGTCGAAGGTGACGAGCTGGAGCGGCTGCAGTTCACCTTCGGCGGCGCGTTCTAGCCGCACGCCGGAGCCATGCCCCGACCCGGCATCAGGATCACCGCAGGCGAGCTCGCCGAACGCTTCGGCCTCGAGCTGCGGGGTGACCCGGCGCGGCTCGTGCAGGGCGTCGGTACGCTCGCGGGTGCCGGGCCGGCGCAGCTGTCGTTCCTGGCCAACTCCAAGTACCGCAGCCAGTTCGCCGAATCCGGCGCGGGCGTGGTCGTGGTTCGCGCGGCGGATGCCGAGGGAACGGAACGCGACCTGCTGGTGGCTGGCGACCCTTACGTGGCCTTCGCGAAGATCGCGGCGCTGTTCGAGCCGGCCGAGCCGGTCGATGCGGGCGTCCACCCGTCCGCCTTCGTCCATCCGGATGCCCAGGTGGATCCGAATGCGTCTGTGGGGCCGCACGCCAGCATCGGCGCGCGCAGCCGGGTCGCCGCCGGCGCCCGCATCGGACCGGGCTGCGTGATCGGCGAGGACTGCGACATCGGCCCCGGCAGCACCCTGGTCGCCCGCGTCACCCTGGTGCGGCGCGTATGCCTGGGCGCGCGCGTGCTGGTGCACCCGGGCGCGGTGCTGGGCGCGGACGGCTTTGGCCTGGCGCTGGAACGCGGCGAGGGGGAGCCGCACTGGATCAAGGTGCCGCAGCTGGGTGGCGTGCGCGTCGGCGACGACTGCGAGATCGGCGCCAACACCACGATCGACCGCGGCGCGATCGAGGACACCGTGCTCGAGCACGACGTGCGCCTGGACAACCAGATCCAGGTTGCCCATAACGTCCGCATCGGCGCGCATACCGCGATGGCCGGCTGCGTGGCCGTGGCCGGCAGCACCACGATCGGGCGATACTGCATGATCGGCGGCGCCGCGGGCATCGCAGGACACCTGGACATCTGCGACCGGGTGATGGTCACGGCCATGAGCCTGGTGACCCACTCGATCCGCGAGCCGGGGGAGTATTCTTCCGGCACCCCACTGATGGACAGCCGCAGCTGGCGCCGCAATGCGGTCCGCTTCAAGCAGCTTGATGCACTGGCACGGCGCATGCGCCTGCCGACAAAGGGAACAGAATGAACCAGCCGGTCACGCTACCGATCGACATCAAGGGCATCCAAGAGCTGCTGCCGCACCGTTTCCCGTTCCTGCTGATCGACCGCGTGGTCGAGTTCGAGCATGGCAAGCGCGCGCTCGCCTACAAGAACGTGTCCGGCAACGAGCACTTCTTCCAGGGCCATTTCCCGGACCGCCCGGTGATGCCCGGGGTGCTGGTGATCGAGGCGCTGGCCCAGGCCGGCGGCGTGCTGTCGCAGCTGACCCACGGTGGCAGCCTGAGCGGGCGCCTGTCGGTCCTGGTCAAGGTCGACAACGCGAAGTTCTCGCGCATGGTGGTGCCGGGCGACCGGCTCGACCTCGAAGTCGAGATCCGACGCGAGATCCGCAACATGACGCTGTACTGCGGAGTCGCCCGCGTGGACGGCGAGCAGGTGGCCTGCGCCGACATCCTCTGCGCCGAGGTGCGCGCCTGAGATGGGCGCGGCCGGCATCCATCCCACCGCGGTCATCGACCCGTCCGCACGGATCGGCGACGGGGTGTCGATCGGTGCCTTCAGCTTCATCGGCGCCGGGGTCGAGATCGGCGACGGCACGCAGGTCGGCCCGCACTGCAGCCTGCACGGCCCCACCCGCATCGGCCGCGACAATCGCATCCTCGGCCACGCCGCGATCGGTGGCGAGCCGCAGGACAAGAAGTTCGCCGGCGAGCACGCAGCGCTCGAGATCGGCGACCGCAACCTGATCCGCGAATTCGTCACCCTCAACCGCGGTACCGGTGACGGCGGCGGGCTGACGCGCATCGGCAGCGACAACTGGTTTCTCGCCTACAGCCACGTCGCGCACGATTGCGTGGTGGGCAACCACTGCGTGTTCTCCAACAACGCCACGCTGGCCGGCCACGTCACCGTGGGCGACCATGTGATCCTCAGCGGCTTCGCCGGGGTGCACCAGTTCTGCCGGATCGGCGCGCACGCCTTCATCGGCATGGGCGCGTTCGTCAACGGCGACGTGCCGCCATTCCTGATGGTGGCGCAGGACAAATACGCGCGCCCGCGCGGCATCAACGCCGAGGGCCTGAAGCGGCGCGGTTTCGACACCGCACGCATCGCGGCCATCCGCCGCGCCTACCGCGCCCTGTACATGGGCGACGCCCGGCTGGACGAGGCACGGGGCGAACTCGAGGAGATCGCGGCGGCCGGCAGCGCCGACGTGCGTGCCATGCTGGACTTCATCGAAAGCGGCGAACGGCCGCTGCTGCGGTAGCCCGGCATGCAGAGTCGGGATCCGGCAGTCGGTGACGCGCCTGGCGCCCAGCCCACTGGCGCGACGGCCGTGGTGGACGCCCCCGCCCCCACGCTTCCCCTGCACGCACGCAGGCTGCGCATCGGCCTGGTCGCGGGCGAGGCATCGGGCGACCTGCTTGGTGCCGGGCTGGTGGAGGAGTTGCGCCTGCGCTTCCCCGAGGCGGAGTTCGCGGGCATCGGCGGCGCCGCGATGCGCGCGGCCGGCGTCGACACCTGGCACGACGCCTCCGAGCTTGCAGTGATGGGACTGAGCGAGGTACTGCGTCACCTGCCGCGGCTGCTGCGCCTGCGCGGCGGGCTGCGCAGGCGCCTGCTGGAGTGGCGCGCGGACGTGTGCATCGGCATCGATGCGCCCGACTTCAACCTTGGCCTGGAACGCGCGCTCAAGCGCCGCGGCATGCCCACCGTGCACTACGTGAGCCCCTCGGTCTGGGCCTGGCGCCAGGGCCGCGCGGCGAAGATCGGCCGCAGCGCCGATCGCGTGCTGTGCCTGTTCCCGATGGAGCCAGCCATCTATGCCAGGCACGGGGTGGACGCCACCTTCGTCGGTCACCCGATGGCCGACGCCATGCCGCTCAATCCTGATCGCAGGCGCGCACGCGCCGAGCTCGGCCTCGACGACGATGCGCCGGTGCTTGCGGTGCTGCCCGGTTCGCGGCTGGGCGAGATCGAGCGGCTCGGGGCGATCTTCCTAAAGGCGGCACACAGGGTCGCGATGCGGGTGCCGAGGCTGCGGGTGGTGGTACCCGCCGCCACGCCCGCCTGCGCCGAGGCGATCCGTGCGCTGCTCGCTGCTTCGCCCCTGCCGGCGGGCTGCGCGCTGCTGCTCGAGGGCCAGGCGCGCGAAGCGATGGTCGCATCCGAAGTGGTGCTGCTGGCCTCGGGCACGGCCACGCTGGAGGCGATGCTCGCCAAGCGGCCGATGGTGGTGGGCTACCGCATCGCGCCGAGCACCTATCGCATCGTGCGTGCGCTGGGCCTGCTCAAGGTCGACCGCTTTGCGCTGCCGAACGTGCTGGCGGGCGACACCATCGCCCCGGAGCTGATGCAGGACGACTGCACGCCCGACAACCTGGCCCGCGCGGTGCTTGCCTGGTTCGACGACCCGGCGGCCGCCGGCGCGCTCGAGCCGGTCTACCGCGACCTGCACATCGCATTGCGCCGAGATGCTTCTGCTTCGGCCGCGGACGCGGTGGCCGCGCTGCTGGAGGCGCCGCGATGAGCCGGCGCGTCGCCGGCGTCGACGAGGCCGGCTGCGGCCCGCTGGCCGGGCCGGTGGTCGTGGCTGCGGTGATCCTGCATCCGCGGCGCCCGGTCGAGGGCCTGGATGACTCGAAGAAGCTGAGCGCCGCCAGGCGCGAGGCGCTCTATCCCCGGATCGTCGAGCGCGCCCTGGCCTGGCGCATCGAGTTCGTGCGCGTCGACGAGATCGACGCGCTCAACATCCTGCAGGCGCGGTTGACGGGCATGCGCCGCGCCCTGTGTGCGCTCAGCCCTGCGGCGACGCACGCGCGCATCGACGGCAACCGGCTGCCGGTGGACTTGCCCTGCCAGGCCCAGGCGGTGGTGGGCGGCGACGGACTGGAACCGGCGATCATGGCCGCCTCGATCCTGGCCAAGGTCGCGCGCGATCGCGCGATGGTGGCATTGCATGCGGAGTTTCCGCAGTACGGATTCGCCCAGCACAAGGGCTATCCCTCGCCGCTGCACCTGGCCGCGCTTCGCGAGCACGGGCCCTGCCCGCACCACCGGCGCAGCTTCAGCCCGGTGTCGCAGCTGGCCCTGCTCTGACGAGCGCATGGCGCCGGCGGCTCGGCTGGCCGTGCGTCATTGCAGTGCTTCCCGCTCCGCATCGCTTCCCGCCGGAAGCACGTCCGACGCCTTGACGGCGTAGCCCCATGGCGCGGGCGCTTGCGGCCCCAGGGGAGTCTGCCCGGCGACTAGCCTCCGGACACCGCAGCCAGCGCCTGCGCCAGCACGCTGTCGGGCGTCGCATCGATCGCGATGGCCTGGACATCGGACTCGCCGTCAGGTGCCTCGAGCGTCGCGAACTGGCTGTCCAGCAGGCTGACCGGCATGTAGTGCCCGCTACGCGCCTGCATGCGTGCGGCGATCAGCGCACGGTCGCCCTGCAGGAACAGGAAGCGCATCGGCAGTCCGGCCTCGCGCAGCATGTCCCGGTGGCGACGGCGCAGGCCCGAGAATGCCAGCGACACGCGCTCGCCCGCCGCGACGCGGCGCTGCAGTTCGGCAGCAATGCGTTCGACCCAGGGTTGGCGCATGGCGTCGGTAAGCGGCTGGCCGCTGGCCATGCGTGCGCGGGCCTCGTCGCTGTGGAAGTCGTCTGCATCGAGGAAAACCGCGGGCCAGGCTTCGGCCAACGCCTGCGCAATCGTGGTCTTGCCGCTGCCGGAGACGCCCATCACCACGGCGACCTGGACATCCCCACTCACCCGGGCAACTCCACGCGCACCGCATAGCGGCGTCCGTGTTCCACCGAGCCGATGCGATCGCCGGCGACCGGCTTGCCATCGACCAGCACGCGCTGTGCCGACAGTCCTGCCACGCGCTCGATCTCCACGTCGAACTCTGCGCCGCGGAAACGCCGCAGCGCGCGCGCGCGCGGCCAGTGCGACGGCAGCTGCGGCGCGATGCGCAGGCCATCGCCGTCGCCGCGCAGGCCAAGCAGCGACTCGACCAGGCAGCGGTACAACCATGCCGCGGTGCCGGTGTTGAACAGCTGGCTCGACCGCCCGGCCGTGCGCGGATGCCGCCGCCAGGCACCGCGGTAGTAGTTGGGCACGAACACGGGCAGCTGGCCGCGCTGGCGGCATTCGTCCGCGTCCGGCCCGGTCAGCATCGCGCGCAGCGTCTGCCAGGCGCGATCGGTTTCGCCGACCGAGTACAGGGCATGCATCCAGAACGCGGCGGCATGGTTGTAGACCGCACCGTTCTCTGCCGATCCCGGAAATTTCTGGGTCAGCCGGCCCACGTCCTCGCGCATGCCCGTGTAGGGCGGCCCCAGCATCGCCACGCCATGCGGCGACACCAGTTCGTCCTCGACCGCGGCGATCATGCGCGCGCGTCGCGCCCCGTCGGCCGCACCGCTGAGCATTGCCCAGCCCTGCGGGTTGAGATAGATGCGGCCTTCCTCGTCGCCGCGCACGCCGAACGCGACGCCATCATCGGTGATGCCGCGTGCGTACCAGTCGCCATCCCACAGCTGCGCGTTGACCGCCGCGTTGAAGGCAGCCGCGCCGGCGCGGAAAGTGTTTGCCTGCACGTCGCGCCCATGGCGTTCGCTGATGCCAGCCCACAGGTCCAGCGCGTGTGCGCTGGCCAGCGACAGCCAGCCCGAGACGCCGCGCCCCTTCCATCCGACCATGTTCATCGGGTCGCACCAGTCGCCCTGCGCGATCCAGCTCAGCCCGCGCGTATCGCGCTGGTCGAGCAGCCATTGCATCGCACGATCGACGCGCTCGGCCACGCTGGCGGCGTTGCCCGCCCCGTCGGTGACCAGCTCGTCGAGCAGGGCATCGTCGCCGGTTTCGTCGAGGTAGGCCTGCAGGCACACGGGCAGCCACACGCAATGGTCGGTGTGCGGTACCTGGTTGATGTATTTCAGCTCCGCGCCGTCGATCAGCAGGATGCCGTCGGGCATCGCACCGCTGGCTTCCTGTTGCGACAGGGCGCGCAGGAATGCCGCGCGCGCGACCGCCGGGCGCAGGTAGGCCATACCCATCTGGTCCTGCAGCAGGTTGCGCGTCTGCGGATCGGTGGTCAGGCGATTGGAATCGCCGTGGTAGTAGACCTGGCGCGGGAGCCAGTGATTGGCGAAGGCGTCGAACCAGGGATCGGGCGTCTCGACGTGGACGCAGGCCTGCACCTTCGACTGCTGCAGGGCAGACGCGTCGGCCGCGTCCTCGAAGCCCTGCCGCGACAGATGGCGCGCGCGCAGCGCTGCGATCTCCGCATCGTCGCGCGCCGGCGCGAACACGAAGCGGAAGCTGTCTTCTGCACCGGCATCGAGCGCAACGCGGTACTGCAGCGCCGCCACTGGCGTTTCATACAGCGCATCGCCGCAACCCAGCAGCGCCTGCCCGAGGATCGCGGCCGGCGCATGCAGCCCGCCCTCGCCCTCGAACGCGGCCTGGTTCGCTTCCCAGGCATCGGGCGCACGCTCATGCAGCAGCACCGTGCGGTCCTTGAAATCGCGCTGGCGGAACCAGTCCTCGACCTTCTGGTAGGGCGTGACGCTGTCGCAGACGATGCCGCCGAGATCGGCGCGATAACACCCCGACTGGTTCATCCACGACATGTAGCCGACCGGGAAGTACGGATACAGCGAAATCCGCCGCGCCCGCCCGGATACGTTGCGCACGCGCAGCGTCCACAGTTCGGCCACCTCGTCCGGCGGCAGCAGCACCCCGAGTTCGATCTCGATGCCGTCGCAGCGCACCGTCCACACCACGTCGGATGGCCCGATCGAGAACCGGAAGCTGTCCGGCGCCCGGTTGACCGGCGCATGCGGCGCGGAGAACAGCACGCCGCTGTCCTCGTCCTTCACGTAGCAGAAGCGTCCGGGATGGTGCGCGTAGTACGGCTGCTCGGGCTGCATGAAGGTCTTGGCCTCCAGCCCCGGTGCGTGCGCGTACTTGGCGGGCTCGGGCTGCATGAACTGCGCCGTTGCATAGCCGCGGCAGTTGAGCTGCAGCAGCATGTGCCGGTTCCACAGGAAGCTCGACGCCTGCGGCATCTCCGTCGGGCTGTGCAGCACGCAGCGGCGGCCGCCGTCCTCGAAACCGCAGGGCGGATCGCTCATGCGATGGCGTCCCGGCGCGCCTGCAGGTCGGACTGCACCTGCTCCAGCGCGCGGTCGTCGAGCGGGTAGAAGCGCATCACCCAGGCCGCGAGCAGGGCGACGATGCCCGGGATCACAGTGAGCAGCAGGGCGATGCCCTGGCGCGAGGCGTCGCTCTGGGCCTCGTTGGCCACGTAGCCCATCGCCGCCAGCGTCCAGGCGATGGCCGCCGTGGCCAGCGCGCCGCCCAGCTTCTGCGAGAAGGTCGCGGCCGAGAACGTCATCGCGGTAGCGCGGCGCCCGGTCTTCCATTCGGTGTAGTCGGCGCAGTCGGCGTACATCGAGAACGCCAGCGGCGACTTCGGGCCGAGCAGCAGGCCGATCGCGGTGTTGATCGCGAACAGCAGCCAGATCTGGTCGGGCGGCACGAAGTACATCGCGCAGCTGAGCACGCCAACGCCGGCCATCAGCCAGATCAGCAGGCGGCGCTTGTCGACGTAGCGCGTCATCACCGGGGTCAGCGCGGCGCCCACCGCCAGCGCCACCGAGTACACGCCCAGGAAGGTGCCGGTCAGCTCCGGCCGCCCCACGTAGTACTTGAGGAAGTACACCAGCGAGCCGCTGCGCATCACGATGGTCACCATGATCACCAGCGCCAGCACGAACAGCACCAGCCAGGGCCGGTTGTGCAGCAGGTCCAGGATGTCCTGCTTCACCGCGGTGCTTTGCGTGGGCGGCGGCGCGATGCGCTCGCGCGTGGACAGGAACACGGTGGCGAAGGTGGCGATGGCGATCACGCCGTACAGGCCCAGGGTGAGCTGCCAGCCCAGCGCCTCGTCGCCGCGGCCCAGCCATTGGACCAGGTCCAGGGTCAGCCAGTTGACCAGGGTGGTGCCGGCAAAGGCGGCGATGAAGCGGAAACTGACCAGGGTGGTGCGCTGCTGGCTGTCGGCGGTCATCACCCCCGACAGCGCCGAGTACGGCATCGACAGCACCGTGTAGGCCAGCATCATCAGGGTGAAGGTGGCATAGGCCCAGAGCAGGCGCCCGTCGGGATCCAGGTCGGGGACGGTCCAGGTCAGCACGCCGGTCGCCGCCAGCGGCAGCGCCCCCCAGAGCAGGTAGGGGCGGAAGCGCCCCCAGCGGGTGCGGGTGCGGTCGGCCAGCGCGCCCATCAGGGGATCGGTGATGGCGTCGACCAGCTTGGTGACCAGCATCATCGTGCCGACCGCCGCCGCGGCCAGCCCCATCACGTCGGTGTAGAAGATCAGCAGGAAGGCCGAGATGTTGGCCCAGTACAGGTTGAAGCCGAAGTCGCCGATGCCGTAGCCGATCTTCTCGCGCAGCGGCAGGCGCGCGCGCGCGCCGCCTTCCGTGGTGGTGGCCCCTGGCTTGCCCATGTTCCTCCCGTGTCGCCGGTTGGACCGGCGGCTGCGCCAGCGTGGCGTGATAGCGCTACCAAGAGTGCCGCGATCATGACCGGTTGGCAAACGAAGTTACCGATGCCACCGATGTGGCCGCAGCGCCGGATGATGCGCCGGCGCCCGCCCGCCGGCGGCCAGCCGCATGGCAGTGCGGCGCGGGCGCAGGCCGCGTCCCCGGCCCTGCCGTCGGGGCCATTCGCGTGCCCTCCCCAGCCCGATGTCAAGCCTTGTCCCGCCCGCCCCCGGCACCTACCCTGCCCCTGCCCGCCTGGCCCGGCCGCGATGTCCTCCCGCTTCGTCCATCTCCACCTCCGCAGCGAGTATTCGCTGGCCGACTCGACGATCCGCATCCCGGATCTGGTCAAGCGCTGCGCTGCGCTCGGGCAGCCGTCGGTCGCGATCACCGATCGCAACAACCTGTTTTCGCTGGTGAAGTTCTACCGGGCTGCAGAGGGCGCGGGGATCAAACCGGTGGCGGGTGCCGACATACTGGTAGCCGACGGCACGGAGCCGGCCTGGCTGCTGACCCTGCTGTGCCGCGACCACGCCGGCTACCTGTCGCTGTCGCGCCTGCTCACCCGGGCCTGGATGCAGGGCCACCGCAACGACGGCGTGGTGGTGCGTCCGGAATGGCTGGCCGACGACGCCACCGGCCTGTTCGCCCTGGCCGGTCGCCACAGCCGCGCCGGCCAGCTGGTGGCCGGGCGCCGCGACGATCTCGCCAGCGAGGCCCTGGCCGACCTGCAGCGCGTCTACGGGGACGACTGTTTCCTCGAGCTCACCCGCTGCGGCCTGGACGGCGAGGCCGAGTTCAACGGCTTCGCCCTGCAGGCCTCCAGCGCGCGCGGGATCCCGGTGCTGGCGAGCAACGACGTGCGCTTCCTCGACGCCGACGGCTTCGAGGCGCACGAGGCGCGCGTCTGCATCTCCTCGGGCCGCGTGCTCGACGATCCCAAGCGGCCCAAGGACTACGCGCCGGGCCAGTACCTGAAGTCCAGCGAGGAGATGGCGGAACTGTTCGCCGACCTGCCCGACGCGATCGACAACACGGTCGCGCTGGCGCAGCGCTGCAACCTCGAACTGCGGCTGGGCAAGTACTACCTGCCCGCCTATCCGGTGCCCGACCAGGAAACGCTGGACAGCTGGATCCGCAGGCAGTCCCACGATGGCCTGGACGCGCGGCTGGCAAAGAATCCGCTGGCGGAGGGCAAGTCCCGCCAGGACTATGTCGAGCGCCTGGATTTCGAGCTGGACACCATCATCAAGATGGGCTTCCCCGGCTACTTCCTGATCGTGGCCGACTTCATCCAGTGGGGAAAACAGCACGGCATCCCGATCGGCCCGGGCCGCGGCTCCGGCGCGGGCTCGCTGGTGGCCTGGGCGCTGCAGATCACCGACCTGGATCCGATCCCCTACAACCTGCTGTTCGAGCGCTTCCTGAATCCAGAGCGCGTGTCGATGCCCGACTTCGACATCGACTTCTGCATGGACCGCCGCGACGAGGTGATCGACTACGTCGCCCGCAAGTACGGGCGCGAACGGGTCAGCCAGATCATCACCTACGGCACGATGTCGGCGAAGGCCGTGCTGCGCGATGCCGGCCGCGTGCTCGGCCATCCCTACGGCTTCGTCGACGGCCTGTCCAAGCTGATCCCGCTGCAGCCGGCCGATCCGCTGTCGCTGGAAGATGCGATCGGGCGCAGCAAGCGCGCGCAGAAGGACAGCGGCCGCATCGTCGCCGAGTTCAAGCAGCGCTACGAGGAGGAGGACGAGGTACGCGACCTCGTCGACCTGGCGCTGCAGCTCGAGGACCTGACCCGCAATGCCGGCAAGCACGCCGGCGGCGTGGTGATCGCGCCTTCGCCGCTGTCGGACTTCTGCCCGCTGTTCGCCGAACACGACAGCGACGGCCGCGGCCGCAACCCGGTCACCCAGTTCGACAAGGACGACGTCGAAGCGATCGGCCTGGTCAAGTTCGACTTCCTCGGCCTGCGCACGCTGACGATCATCGACTGGGCGGTGAAGGCGATCAATGTCCGCCACGAGCGCGCCGGCATCCCGCCACTGGACATCACCACGCTGCCGTTGGACGACGCGGCGGTCTATCGCGATGTCTTCGCCAACGGCAACACCGGATCGGTGTTCCAGTTCGAATCCTCGGGCATGCGCCGCGCGCTGAAGGAAGCCAGGCCCGACCGTTTCGAGGACCTCATCGCCCTCAACGCGCTCTATCGCCCCGGCCCGATGGAAATGATCCCATCGTTCGTCGCGCGCAAGCATGGGCAGGAGGAGTTCTCCTACCCGGATCCGCGCACCCGGACGATGCTCGAGGAGACCTACGGCATCATGGTCTACCAGGAGCAGGTCATGCAGATGGCGCAGATCGTCGGCGGCTATTCGCTGGGCGGCGCCGACCTGCTGCGCCGGGCGATGGGCAAGAAGGTGCCGGCGGAGATGGCCAAGCACCGCGAGATCTTCCGCGCGGGCGCGGCCGCGGGCGGCGTCGGCGAGCGGAAGGCCGACGAAATCTTCGACCTGATGGAGAAGTTCGCCGGCTACGGCTTCAACAAGTCGCACGCTGCCGCCTATTCGCTGGTCGCCTACCAGACCGCCTGGCTCAAGCACCACCATCCGGCCGAGTTCATGGCCGCGACCCTGTCCTCGGACATGGACAACACCGACAAGGTGGTCGGCTTCCTCAACGAGGCCAAGGCGATGGGGCTGACCGTGGTGCCGCCGGACGTCAACGCCTCGACCTACATGTTCGAGGCCATCGAAGGCGGCGAAGACGCGCAGGGCCGGCGCCGCACCATCCGCTACGGCCTGGGTGCGGTGAAGGGCGTCGGCCGCGGTGCCTGCGAGGCGATCGTCGAGGCGCGCGGCGCGGGCTACGCCGACCTGTACGACTTCTGCAAGCGCATCGACTCCACCAGGCTCAACCGCCGCACGCTCGAGGCCCTGATCCAGGCCGGCGCGCTCGACGCGCTGGCGCCGAACCGCGCCTCGCTGATGCTGCAGCTGCCCGAGGTACTCAAGGCCACCGACCAGATGGCGCGCAACCGCGCCGCGGGCATGTTCGACATGTTCGGCGGCGGCGGAACGGCCGACATCCAGATCGAGTTGCCGACCTGCGAGGAGTGGCCGCTCAAGCAGAAGCTCGACGGCGAGCGCGACACGCTGGGCCACTACCTCAGCGGCCACCCGCTCGATCCCTATCATGAGGAACTGCGGGGACTGGTCGGCCACGACCTCGGCGAGCTCGACCAGCTGTGGGCGGCACGCTCGGATTCCGAATCGCGCAGCTGGCGCCCGGAAACCACGGTGGTCGTCGCCGGCCAGGTGCTGGCGATGCGCAAGCGCGGCGATTCTCAGGCTTTCGTGCAGATCGAAGACGGGCGCGGACGGCTCGAATGCGCGTTCTTCGCCGAGGAGTACTTCAGCAACGCTGCCCTGCTCACCCGCGACCGCATCCTGATCATCGAGGGCGGGCTGCGCGAGGACGAGTTCAGCGGCGGCTTCGCCCTGCGTGCGCGCCGCTGCTGGGATTTCGAGCAGGTCTGCGCGCAGCACGCCAACGGCCTGGCGCTGCAGCTGGACCTGCGCGTGCCCGGCGCGATGGACCGGGTGGAAGCGCTGTTCGCGCAGCATCGGCCCGGGCGCACCCCGCTGCGCTACGAGCTGCTGCTGCCCTCGGGCTCGGCAGGCAAGCTGGATGTCAACGGCGGCCACGGGGTGCGTGTGGCGCCCGAGCTGCCGTCCACCCTACGCAGCCTGCCGGGCGTGCGCCAGGTACGCCTGTCGCTGCAGCGTCCCTGGCTCAACTGAGTCCCGCGCGCCTGCCGGACCGCGCCGCGGCGTCCTCCGGACGCCCGGGTACGGTGACGGACGGCCCGGTCGGCTAGACTTTCCGCTTTCCCGCAGCAGTCCCGGGCATGAATCCCAACTACCTCGACTTCGAGCAGCCGATCGCTGACCTCGAGGCCAAGATCCACGAACTGCGCCAGGCCAGCAACGGCCCGGCGGTCAACATCGACACCGAAATCAATGCGCTGCGCGACAAGCTGCGCAAGCGGACCGCGCACATCTTCCGCGACCTCAGCCCCTGGCAGGTCTCGCAGCTGGCGCGGCATCCGATGCGCCCATATACGCTGGACTACATCAAGGCGTTCTGCGACGAGTTCGAGGAACTGGCGGGCGACCGCGCCTACGCCGATGATCCGGCGATCGTTGGCGGCCTGGGCCGCATCAACGGCCGGCCGGTGGTGATCATCGGCCACCAGAAGGGCCGCGACACCAAGTCCAAGGTGCGGCGCAACTTCGGCATGCCGCGCCCCGAGGGCTACCGCAAGGCGCTGCGGCTGATGAAGATGGCCGAGCGCTTCAAGCTGCCGCTGCTGACCTTCATCGACACGCCCGGCGCCTATCCGGGGATCGGCGCGGAGGAGCGCGGCCAGTCCGAGGCCATCGCCCGCAACCTGCTGGAGATGGCCGAGCTCAGGACTCCGATCATCTGCACCGTGATCGGCGAGGGCGGCTCCGGCGGCGCGCTGGCGATCGGCGTGGGCGACCGCACCCTGATGCTCGAGTACAGCACCTACTCGGTGATCTCGCCCGAGGGCTGCGCCTCGATCCTGTGGAAGGACGCGGGCAAGGCACGCGACGCGGCCGAGCAGCTCGGCCTGACCGCACGCCGCCTGCACGGCCTGAAGCTGGTCGACAAGGTGGTGCGCGAGCCGATCGGCGGCGCCCACCGCAATCCGCGCCAGACCGCGATCCGGCTCAAGTCGGTGCTGATGAACGAACTCGACGCGCTGCAGCAGTTGCCGCTCGACCAACTGGTCGAGCAGCGCTACCGCCGCCTGCGCGGCTACGGCGCCTACGAGAACGCCTGACCAGCCGCTGCCGGCCGCAGGCACGGCGGCGCGACAAACAGGGGGAAGCCATGGTCGAATCGGTCGACAGCATCAACATGCGCACCATGACCGACGCGTCGGTGGTCGCGCACTACGCGCGCCCCTGGGGCTTGAGCCCCGCCGAGCTGGCATGCTTCACCCGCATCGCCGACGAGGCGCGCGGCAGGCCGATCCTGGATATCGGCGTGGGCGGCGGGCGCACGGTCGAGGCGTTGCGCGCCATCAGCGACGACTACACCGGCATCGACTACAGCGCAGACATGGTCGCCGCCTGCCGCCGCCGTTTCCCGGGCGTTCGCTTCGAGCACGCCGACGCACGCGCGCTGACGCAACTGGCCGACGGATCCGTGTTCCTGGCAGTGTTCAGCTGCAACGGCATCGGCATGGTGTCGCACGAGGACCGGCTCCTGATCCTGCGCGAGGTGCAGCGCGTGCTGCAGCCGGGTGGCGTGTTCGTGTTCTCCACCCACAACCGCAACTCTCCCGAATACCGCCGCGGTTTCCGCTTCCCCGCGCTGCAGTGGTCGGCGCATCCGTTGCGCCTGCTGGTGCGCTCGGCGCGGTTCGCGCGGGACACGATGACCCGGCTGCGCAACCGTCGCCGCTTCCGCCCGCTCGAGGTGCATGCCGAGCACTACGCCGTGATCAACGATGTCTGCCACGACTACGGCACGATGCTGTACTACGTGACCCTGGAGCAGCAGCGCCGGCAGCTGGTGGAAGCGGGATTCGCCGAGGAGGTCGAGGCCTACGATCTCGATGGTGCGCGCATCCACGACGACACCCGCCACGATTCGATCGCGCTGATCGCCCGCAAGCCGTCCGCCGCCACGGCGTCGCCCGGCGCCTGACCGCTGGCGTACGCGGAGACCGCTTCCAGACCGTCATGCCAGGCGACGCCCACCTCGTCCTGCCCCCGCCACCACGCACCGGGCCGCTGCTGGTCGCGTACAGCGGTGGACTGGACTCGGGTGCACTGCTGCACCTGCTGGCCGCAGACGACGAGGTGCGACAGCGCGGACTGCGTGCCATCCACGTCCATCATGGCCTGCATGCCGACGCCGATGCGTGGGCGCGGCACTGTGCCGGCACCTGTCGCGATCTCGAGGTCGCCCTCGAGGTGATCCGGGTGGCGGTCTCGCACGACAGTGGCGACGGCCTGGAGGCTGCGGCACGTGCCGCGCGCCACGCAGCCTTCGAGGCTGCACTGCGCAGCGACGAGGTACTGGTCCTCGGCCACCACCTGGACGACCAGGCCGAGACCTTCCTGCTGCGCGCCTTGCGCGCGTCCGGCGTCGACGGGCTTGCCGCGATGCGGCCCTGGCGCCGGTTCGGGCGCGGCTGGATGTGGCGGCCGCTGCTCGACATCCCGCGTGCGCGCCTGCTCGAACACGCGCACGCACACGGCCTGCACTGGATCGAGGATCCGTCCAACGACAGCGATGCGCACGACCGCAATTTCCTGCGCAGGCAGGTGCTGCCGCTGCTGCGCAGTCGCTGGCCGCATGCCGGCGATGCGTTCGCGCAGGCCACCCGGCTGCAGCGCGAGACTTCGGCCCTGCTGGAAGCATCGGACGCGCAGGCGCTGGCGACACTGCGCACCGTGGAGCCCCACTGCCTGCGTGCGACGCCACTGGCCGCGCTGCCGGCTGCCAGGCAGGCGCGGGTGCTGCGGCGCTGGGTGGACGAGCTCGGGCTGCCGCCGCTGCCGGCACGGGGCGTCGCGCAGGTCTTGCGCCTGCTCGGTCACGGCGCGGCACCTCGCGGTGAATTCGCCTGGCATGGCGCCGTGATCCGCCGCTGGCGCGACCTGCTCCATGCCGGGCGGGTGCCGACCGCAGCCGTCCCCGCCCCGCTTGCCTGGCATGGCACCACAATCCTGGCCTGGGACGGCGGCGAACTCGCGCTGGAGCCTGCACTGGCGTCCGGCGAGACCTGCGACGCGGCCGATGCCGCCACCCCGCCCTTCCTGGTGCACCCGCGCGCTGGCGGTGAGCGCATCACCCTGCCCGGCCGCCGCCACTCGCACGCACTCAAGCATGTGCTGCAGGACCTGGGCGTGCCGCCGTGGGCGCGAGCACGCCTGCCGCTGCTGTCGGACCAGGACGGCGCGCTGCTCGCGGCGGGCGACATCGCCGTGTCCGCGCCCTTCGACAAGTGGCTGCGCGCCAGCGGGCGCCGCCTGCGCTGGACCGCTCCCATCTGACGACCACCGCTGCCAGGGCTTACACTTCGACCATGGGCCAGAACGCCAACACCGCAGCTTCCGACACCTCTCCCGTCGCCGCCTTCGAGACCTCGCTCGACCAGCTCGAGCAGCTGGTCGAGAAGATGGAGCACGGCGAGATGAGCCTCGAGGAATCGCTGGCCGCCTACGAACGCGGCGTGGGCCTGTACCGAAGCTGCCAGCAGGCGCTGGAGCAGGCGGAACTGCGCGTGCGCCTGCTCACCGACCCCGAGGCGCCGGAACGGGCCGACCCCTTCCCCGGTCTCGATGTCGACGCCTGAGCCCGTCGGGCCCGGGCTCGACGCCACCCTCGCCCGCTGGCGCAGCCGCACCGATATCGCGCTGGCGGCCGCACTC
>Ga0247738_10000103_pt1 | contig 45099 bp, 45 predicted proteins | sample UWRJL013104B2_FD_180936 | JGI IMG/M metagenome (GOLD analysis project Ga0247738, IMG submission 180936) | Plant litter microbial communities from Arlington Agricultural Research Station in Wisconsin, United States - UWRJ-L013-104B-2 | ecosystem: Environmental > Terrestrial > Plant litter >...
GGGCGAGTGCGTGGTGACGCAGACGGGGCTGGAAGGCAGCGTGATCTATGCAATTTCGGCGACGTTGCGGGAATTGATCGAGCGCGACGGTCACGCCGACCTGGCCCTCGACCTCGCCCCGGGGCGGGACTACGCGACGCTGGAAGCGGCCCTGTCGCGCCCGCGTGGCGGTCGCAGCCTGTCCGAACACCTGCGCCGCAGCACCGGTCTGCACGGCGCGAAGGCCGGGCTACTGCGCGAGGTGCTGGGCGCCGAAGCGATGCAGGACGCCGCCCGCCTGGCCGCGACGATCAAGCGCCTGCCGCTGCGCCTGCTGCGCCCGCGCCCGGTCGCCGAGGCGATCAGCAGCGCCGGCGGCGTACGCCTGGAGGCCCTGGACGAACACCTCATGCTGCGCGCGCTGCCGGGGGTGTTCGCCGCCGGCGAGATGCTGGACTGGGAGGCGCCGACCGGCGGCTACCTGCTGACGGCCAGCTTCGCCAGCGGCCTGGTGGCGGCGGACGGCGTGGTCGACTGGCTGGGCCGACGGGAGGCCGCGGTCCGCTGACGCTGGTGGCGTTTGGGATAGCGGCGTGGCGGCATGGCAGATCGCGTGGATCCGTCACCCCGGAAGCGCGGAAGCCTGTCATTTCGACCGCAGGGAGAAATCTCGTCCGCCGGAAGAAATGCAGATTGACGGGCCCCCCAGGGCGCTTCTCCTTCAGGCCGGGATGACGGGTCCAGTTCTCCTCCCGCCAGCAGGAACACCCTCCGGCCCGAACCACGCGGGGTCGCAGGCAGGCGCGCGGCCCGCAGTTATTCCCGCTTGGGCGTCCGCAGCGCGTGGTAGCGCTCGACGGCGTGCTCGAGCTCGGCGTCGAGCGAGGCGCGTTCTTCCTGCTGCTGCCGCATGATCGCCTGCTGGCGCAGCAGGTCGGCGTGCTGGGAGCGGATGTTGCCGCCCAGCGCCGGGGTCACCGGCTTGCCCTGCAGCTCCAGGTCGTTGGCCTGACGCAGCAGCGAAACCAGGCTCTGGCGCAGGTTGGCCACGCCCATGTGCGAGGTCTTCAGGCCCTCGTCGACCAGCACGATGCGGTCGTCGAAGGCGCGGCGCAGGTCGTCCTCGGTCTCGTAGGATTCGGCCATCGCCCGCTCGCGGCGCAGCCGCGCGGCCTCGGCGTTGGCGGCAATGCGGTCCTGGTGCGCGACGTCCTCGGCGATGGCGCGCTGCTGGGGCGTGAGCTGTTCGCCCAGCCGCGCCAGCGGACGGCCGCTGCTGGCGCTGAGCTCGGTGCGGGCGGCGTCCACCGCCTCGGGCGGCAGCGCATCGCCGCAGACCTTGCGGCCGTTCTCGTTCCAGCAGTAGAGCTTCTTCTCGGCAGGCGCCGGGCGGGCCTGGGCCTGGACGGCCGTAGGCAGCATGCCCAGCGCCACGATGGCCAGCAGTGTCTGGATCTTCATCGAATACCGCCCCCTGCGGCTCGAATCAGCGACGGATGTCGCGAACGCCATATTGCACCCGATAGGCCTGCAGGCGGGCGCGCTCGTCGGCGAGCGATGCGCTTGCGTCGGCGAATGCCAGCAGATCGTCCAGCGTCGCCACCGCGATGACGGGAATCCCCGCCTCCGCCGCCACCGCCTGCGCGGCCGACAACGACTGGCCTTCGCCGGCGATTTCCTGCCGGTCGAGCGCGATCACGATCCCGGCCGGCGTGCCGCCGCCGCCCTGGATGATCGCCAGCGCCTCGCGGATCGCGGTGCCGGCGGTGATCACGTCGTCCACGATCAGCGCGCGCCGCCCGGCCAGCGGCGCGCCGATCAGGCTGCCGCCCTCGCCGTGGGCCTTGGCTTCCTTGCGGTTGAACGCCAGCGGCAGGTCGCGGCCGCGGCGCGCGTACTCGCAGGCCAGCGCGGTCGCCAGCGGGATGCCCTTGTAGGCGGGGCCGAACAGCAGGTCGAAATCCAGGCCGGCGGCATCGATGGCATCGGCATAGCAGCCAGCCAGCCCGGCCAACGCCGCGCCCGAATCGAAGCGGCCCGCGTTGAAGAAATAGGGGCTGCTGCGGCCGGACTTGAGCGTGAACTCGCCGAAGCCCAGGGCCTTGGCCTCAAGGGCCAGGCGCAGGAACCGGGTGCGATGGTCGGGCATGGGGGTGCAGGGGTTCGCGGGAATGGGGATGGTAGCAACCCGCCGGGCATTGACCCCAATCAACGCCGGCCGGATGCCGCTGGCCTATGGTCGAGCCGACGGAATTCCCGTGATGGAGGAACGACATGCGGAATCTGACCAGGCCTGCGCTGGCGATCACGGCGACCCTGCTGGTGGTGGTGGCCTGCGGCAGGACCGAAGGTGATCACGCCGCATCGGCCGGGGGCCGTGCGGACACGGCGACGACTGCGGCATCCGCAACGCCTGCCACCCCCGCAGCGGTCACCGCCGATGGCGTCGCCGGCACCGCAGCGACCGCCGCTGCGCCTGACCCGGCCGCTGCCGCCGCGGGCGACAGCGACACCCTGCGCGCCACCGCCGCCGCACTGTTCGGCACCATTCCCGAGCGCGTGCAGGAACTGCGCGGCAAACCGCTGTCGACCGAACAGGTCGAACTGGGCCACATGCTGTTCTTCGATCCGCGCCTGTCGCGCAGCCAGCTGATCACCTGCAATACCTGCCACAGCATCGGCACCGGCGGCGCCGACAACGTGCCGGCCTCGATCGGCCATGGCTGGCAGCGCGGCCCGCGCAACTCGCCGACGGTGTTCAATGCGGTGTTCAACGCCGCCCAGTTCTGGGACGGCCGCGCCGCCGACCTCGCCGAGCAGGCCAAGGGCCCGGTGCAGGCCAGCGTCGAGATGAACAGCACGCCGGAGCTGGTGGTGCGGACGCTGGAAAGCATCCCCGAATACGTCGAGCGCTTCACCAAGGCCTTTCCGGGTGCGACGCCGGTGAGCTTCGACAACATGGCGCTGGCGCTGGAGGCCTTCGAGGCCACCCTGGTCACGCCCGATTCGCGCTTCGACCGCTGGGTGCTGGGGGACGACGGCGCGCTCGACGCTAGCGAGCGCCGTGGCCTGGCGCTGTTCGTATCCAGCGGCTGCGCGTCGTGCCACAACGGCCGCAACTTCGGCGGCCAGACCTACTTCCCGTTCGGCGTGATCGAGCGCCCCGGCGCGGACATCCTGCCGCCGGGCGACAAGGGCCGCTTCGAGGTCACCGCCACCGCCAGCGACGAGTACGTGTTCCGCGCCGCGCCGCTGCGCAATGTCGCGCTGACCGCACCGTACTTCCACAGTGGCCAGGTCTGGGACCTCGAGCAGGCAGTGGCGATCATGGGCTCGGCGCAGCTGGGCCGCGAGCTCGACGACGACCAGGCGCGGGCCATCGCCGCCTTCCTGCGCACCCTGAGCGGGCGCCAGCCCAGGGTGGAGTACCCGATCCTGCCGCCGAGCACGGCGCGCACGCCGCGGCCGGAATGACCGGCGCAGGGGGCCGGATGCGACAATCCCCTGTTTCCTGCTGAACCCAAGGAGTCGGGAATGTCCGGCCTGCCCGCCTGCCCGCAATGCGGATCGACCTACACCTACCAGGACGGCGCACTGCTGGTCTGTCCCGAGTGCGCCCACGAATGGTCGCCGGCCGAACAGGCCGAGCAGGCCGCCGCCGCGGAGGCCGCCGCCCAGGTCCGCGATGCCAACGGCACCCCGCTGGCCGACGGCGACAGCGTGGTCGTGATCAAGGACCTGAAGGTCAAGGGCTCCTCGCTGGTGGTCAAGGTGGGCACCAAGGTGCGTGGCATCCGCCTGGTCGAGGGCGACCACGACATCGACTGCAAGATCGACGGCATCGGCCAGATGGGCCTGAAGTCGGAGTTCGTGCGCAAGGCGTAGCGGAAGGGCGGCTGCATGGCCTGCCGCCGAAGCTGCCGCCTGCCATCCAGCCCAGGGCGCCATCCCAGTCCCAGGCCGTCATCCCAGCGAACGCTGGGATCCATTCTGCCGATCGCCCGGCCATCTGGACCGCACAGTCGAGCTGGATCCCAGCTCTCGCCGGATGACGACACAAGCGTCGGACGGCTCGCTGGGCCGGGACATCCGGAAGCGCCTTGCGCTGCAGGTGGCCTCAACCGTGTCCGCCCGATTGCCGGCGTCTGCCCGAAGCCTTCTGCCACGGATCATGCGGATGTGGGGCGTCTGCATCTGCCCGTTTCGTCTTGATCGGTGAATCCGCGAAATCCGTGGCCTCCAGTCGCCGCTGGCTGGACGGTGAAGTCCGGATGGATCCCAGCGTTCGCTGGGATGACGGCACAAGCGTCGGGCGACCCGGGAGAGCCTGGACATCCCGGACCGGCCTGCGCTGCACCTTGCCTCAGCCGTGGCCTCCCATCCACGGGCTGCCGCCCCGGCGGGCGGCGGGCCAAGGGTTTTCGGCTAGGCTTGCGCGACGCTTTTCGCAGGTCCGACGCATGCGCATCATCAGCTTCAACGCCAACGGCATCCGCTCCGCTTCGACCAAGGGTTTCTTCGGCTGGCTGGAAGGCCAGCAGGCCGACATCGTCTGCCTGCAGGAAACCAAGGCGCAGGAGCACCAGCTGGCCGACCCCTGCTTCCGTCCGCTTGGCCATTGCGTCTACCGAGACGCGATCACCAAGAAGGGCTACAGCGGCGTGGCGATCTACAGCCGGCGCGAGCCGGACGAGGTGCGCACCGCACTGGGCTGGGCGCCGTTCGACGACGAAGGCCGCTACATCGAGGCGCGCTACGGCAACCTCAGCGTGGTCTCGTTCTACATTCCGTCCGGCTCGTCGGGCGAGCTGCGCCAGGGCTTCAAGTTCGAGGTGATGGACTGGCTCAAGCCGATCATGGACGAGTGGCTGGCCAGCGGCCGCGAATACGTGCTCTGCGGCGACTGGAACATCGTGCGCGCGCGCAACGACATCAAGAACTGGACGTCCAACCAGAAGAACTCCGGCTGCCTGCCGCCCGAGCGTGCCTGGCTCAATTCCATGATCGCGGACGAGCACGGCGACGGCCTGGTGACGCCGCCCGCGCGCGGCTGGAAGGACAGTTTCCGCGTCGCCAAGCCCGATGCGGTCGAATACACCTGGTGGAGCAACCGCGGCGCCGCGCGCGCCAACGACGTCGGCTGGCGCATCGACTACCAGCTGGCCACGCCCGGCATCGCCGAGTCGATCACCGGCTGCTCCGTGGCGCGCGAGCCGCGCTTCTCCGACCACGCGCCCTTTGTCGTGGATTACGACGCGTGAGCGCCGGCAAGCCCTCGGTCTGGAAGGCGTTCACCCAGCCCGCGGCGTGGACGATGTTCTTCTTCGGCTTCGCCTCCGGCATGCCGTTCCTGCTGGTGGCGGGCACCCTGGCCTACTGGCTCACCGAGAACGGCCTCGAGCTGAAGAACATCACCCTCATCGCCAGCGCCGGCATGAGCTACACGCTCAAGTTCCTGTGGGCGCCCCTGGTGGACCGCTGGCGGCTGCCGCTGCTGGGCCGCCTCGGCCAGCGCCGCGGCTGGCTGCTGCTGGCGCTGTCCATCGTCATCGCCGGCCTGCTGCTGATGGCCGAGCTCACGCCCGACCGCCTGGCCGCGTTTGTCTGGATCACGCTGATGACCGCCTTCGCCGGCGCCACGCTCGACATCGCGGTGGATGCCTACCGCGTCGAGATCGCACCGCGCGAGTCGCAGGGCGCGCTGGTCGCCACCTACTCGCTGGGCTATCGCATCGCCCTGATCGTCACCGGCGCGCTGGCCCTGGTGCTGGCCGACCACGTCGCCTGGCCGGTGGTGTACCGGACCATGGCGCTGGTGATGCTGGTGCCGGTGGTCGCAGTGCTGATCGCACGCGAACCCGACGTGGTGCGCGTGCGCGTGGAGACCTGGGCGCAGGGCCTGCGCGAGGGCGTGGTCGAGCCTTTCGCGGACTTCTTCCGTCGCTTTGGCGGCTCGCTGGCGCTGGTGCTGCTGGCCTTCATCCTGCTGGCCAAGATCTCCGACCAGTCGCTGGGCGGTGGGATCATGGCGCCGTTCTACCTCGGCCAGGGCTTCACCAAGACCGAGATCGCGGCAGTGTCCAAGGTCTACGGCATCTGGGTGGGCATCGCCGGCGTGTTCCTGGGGGGCATTGCCGTGGCGCGCTGGGGCGTGAAATGGCCCCTGCTGGCGGGCGTGATCCTGGGCGCACTGAGCAACCTGCTGTACCTGTGGCTGATCGGCGCCGATGGCGATGTCTGGAAGCTCACCGTCGTGATCTCCGGCGAGAACCTGGCCCAGGGCTTCCAGGGCACCACCCTGGTGGCCTTCCTCTCGGCCCTGGTCAACCAGCGTTTCACCGCCACCCAGTACGCGCTGTTCTCCTCGCTGGTGATGCTGCCGGGCAAGGTGTTGAGTGCGTACTCGGGCAGTATCGTCGAGGTCACCGGCTACGGGGTGTACTTCGCCATCACCACCGCGGTGGCGGTGCCGGCGGTCCTGCTGTTCTTCTGGTTGAAACCAAGGCTGGTCCTGACGGAGGATGGCGCCGCCGCCTCGCCATAGGGAAGCGCAGGGATGACCGACATCGTGCTCAAGGACGCCGACCCGATCCTGTTCGACCGGATCCGCCGGGTCGCCGAGGCGCGCGGATGGGAGATGCCGCACGCGCTGCAGTACCTGCTCGAGCAGGGCCTGCATGTCTACGAGGGCGATGGCTCGGTGCGCTTCGACAACGCCGAGGCCGACGCGCTGCAGGCAATGATCCGCGCGCTGGAGGACGTGCCTGACGACCCCGGCTATGCGGCGATTGGCCGGGTACCACGGATGGACGGGGGCTGAGCGGCGAAGCCGGGCGGAATGGCGAGGGCGCCAGTGCAGGCACGCCCCGATGACACCGCAGAAAGCGCAGGGGCGGTGCTGGCTGTTCGGCAGCGATGCCTCGACGCTTGCCATCGTGTCGGCGCACGCCAGAGCGATGCGCGAGATCGATTGAGGTGCCACGCACACTGTAGGAGCGGCTTCAGCCGCGATCGGAACTCCAGCTGCGTCGCGCCAGGCTGCAGCGTTAGCGACTGAAGCCGCCCCTACGGGATCACAACTGCAACCGTCGTTGCGCTGGCCGTATCCATGTGGATGAACCCGCCACGGATCGAACCATGCTCCGCACCCTGATCGCCGTTGTCCTGTGCTGTTGCGCGCTCGCCACATCGGCACGCGCGCAGGCGCCCGCCGTCGATGATGCTGCCCGCGCCCGTGCAGTGGTCGAAGACCTGATGCGCATTCCCGATCCCGACGGCGTGCAGGAGACCTACCGCCAGCGAATCAACGGTGTCGATCACTGGATCAGCGTGCGCGGCCAGGACCGCGCCAATCCGGTGATCCTGTTCGTCCACGGGGGGCCGGCCACGCCGACGATGCCCAGCCTGTGGCAGTTCCAGCGTCCGCTGGAGGAATACTTCACGATGGTCAACTACGACCAGCGCGGCGCCGGCAAGACCTGGCGCGAGGATCATTCCGACGCGATCGGCGACACGATCCGCATCCAGAGCTATGTCGAGGATCTGGTCGCGATCGCCGAACACGCCCGCGCGAAACTCGGCAAGCAGAAGCTGGTGCTGATGGCGCACAGCTGGGGCACGATCCCGGCGATGCGCGCGGCGCTGGCGCGTCCGGACCTGTTCCATGCCTACGTCGGCATCGGCCAGGTGATCAACGTGCGCGAGAACGAGCGCATCAGCATCGAGTACGGCCTCGCCGAAGCCAGGCGTCGCGGCGACGCCGACGCGGTGCGCGAGATCGAAGCGCTGCTGCCGTATCCCGGCACCGGCCCGCTCACGCGCGAACGCATCGTCGCCGCGCGCAAGTGGCCGCAGCACTACGGCGGCATGGCCGCGCACCGCGACGCCACCAATCTGTGGTTCTTCGGCGCCGCGCGCCTGTCGCCCGACTACGACGCCGACGACCGCGCGGCGCTCAACGCCGGCAGCCTGTTCACCCTCGGCCGGCTGCTCGACGAGTACGTGCAGGTCGACTTCAGCGGCGTGCGCGAATTCCCGATTCCGGTGGTGATGTTCATGGGCCGCCACGACTACACGACGCCGTCGCAGCCGACCGCCGACTGGCTGGCGCGCGTGGATGCGCCGTCCAAGCGCGGCGTCTGGTTCGAGCGCTCGGCGCACATGGTGCCGTGGGAAGAGCCCGGCAAGACGCTGGTCGCCCTGCTCGAGGCCGTGCGGCCGCTGGTGCGCGAGTAGCCCGCGCGCGGCCCCAGCCGCGCTCAGGCCGGGGTGGCGTCAGGCCGCATCGCGGCCGCCCGGCGCTGCTCGAACTCCTGGCGCAGCTCGCGACGGACCCGCGCGGCGGCATGGCGGCGGCACTCGTCCTGCGTCACCGGCTGCAGCGGGGGCACTTCGGTGGTGTTGCCCGCCTCGTCGAGCGCGACCATGGTGAAGAAGCAGCTGTTGGCATGGCTGGCGGTGCCGGCCAGGATGTTCTCGGTCACCACCTTGATCCCCACCTCCATCGACGAACGCCCGGTGTAGTTCACCGAGGCGAGGAAGGTGACCAGGTCGCCGACGCTGATCGGCTGGCGGAACATCACCTGGTCCACCGACAGCGTGACCACGTATTTCCCCGCGTAGCGGCTGGCGCAGGCATAGGCCACCTGGTCGAGCAGCTTGAGGACGGCGCCGCCGTGGACCTTGCCGGAGAAGTTGGCCATGTCCGGCGTCATCAGCACGGTCATGGACAGCTGGTGATTGCGAAGGGCGTCCATGTCGGGTCCTGCCGGGAGGTTGCGCGATGCTAGCCCAGCCGCCAGGCAGGGCGCCGGCCGGTCAGGCCGGATAGATCCCGCCCAGCACGCGCGGCCCGGCCGCACCGGTGACGCTCGGCAGGTTCCCCGGCAGGCCCAGCAGGGTCTGCCGCGCCAGCCAGGCGAAGCCCATGGCCTCGACGTGGTCGGGGTCGAGGCCGTGCGCGGCGGTGGATTCGACGGTGACGCCGGGCAGGGCCGCGGCCAGCGCGGCCATCAGCAGCGGATTGTGCACGCCGCCGCCGCAGGCGATGACGCGACGCGTGGCGGGCTGGGTCGACAGCAGCGCATTCGCCACGGTGCGTGCGGTCAGGGCATTGAGCGTGGCCTGCACGTCGGCCGGCGCTTCGTCGCCGCGCAGCCGCGCCTCGACCCAGCCAAGGTGGAAATGATCGCGGCCGGTGGACTTGGGCGGTGCCTGGCCGAACCAGGGATCGTCGAGCAGGCGCTCGAGCAGGGCCGCATCGACGCCGCCGCGGCCGGCGAAGGCGCCGCCGCGGTCGAAGTCTTCGGCCAGGTGGCGCAGGCACCAGGCGTCCATCAGCGCGTTGGCCGGGCCGGTGTCGAAACCGCGCACGTCGCCCCGCGCCGGCAGCAGGGTCAGGTTGGCGATGCCGCCGAGGTTGAGCACGGCGCGGTCTTCGTCCGGCGCGTGCAGCAGGGAGGCATGCAGGCCCGGCAGCAGCGGCGCGCCGTGGCCGCCGGCGGCGATGTCGCGGCGACGCAGGTCGCCGACCACGGTGATCCCGGTGCGCTCGGCCAGGGTCGAGGGATCGCCGAGCTGCAGCGTGAACGGGTACGGCCCCCAGGGGCGGTGGCGCAGCGTCTGCCCGTGCGAGCCGATCGCGCGCACCTTTGACGCCGGGGTGTCGCTGTCGGCCAGCGCCAGGTTGGCGGCTTCGGCGAAGGCGCGTGCGACCCGCACGTCCAGTTCGGCAATCGCATCCAGCGACAGCGAAGCGCCCTGCTGGCCCAGCGCCACCAGCTGCGTGCGCAGCGCCGGGTCCCAGGGATAGGTGCGGCCGAACAGCAGGCGCGCCTGGCCGTCGTCGAAGTCCACCAGCGCGGCATCGATGCCGTCGGCGCTGGTGCCGGAGATCAGGCCAAGGTAGAGATCGGACATGCGGCGATTCTAAGGCGCCCGCGCGGAGCGGGCGCACCGGTCATGCGCGCCGCCGCCGTGGCGATTGCGGCATGACAGCTCGCCCTTCAGGTCCGGGCATTCACGCCAGTCGGCACGGCAGATGACCGGCTAGGGCGGGACGTCCACGCGCGTTCGGGAAGACAGGCTTCCTGTCTGAGCCGGAAGGCCGGGCCGGATGCCATGCGGGGAAGATGATCCAAGGCGCGGTGTGCGCCGTGGACTTCAGCCCTTGTTGGCGCGGGGCAGCGTGGCGGCCGCCACCTGCGGATCGTCCTGCGACGGTCGGGCCGGGACGGTGGCGTAGAGGATTTCCTCGACGTCGTGGATACGCGCCAGGGCCGGTGCGGTCTGCTGGCGGAACTGGGCCAGGGCGGTGCCACTCAGCGGCTCCGGCGGCGGCATCGTGTGCTGCAGCGGGTTGCGATGCACGCCGTTGACGCGGAATTCGTAGTGCAGGTGCGGGCCGGTGGACAGGCCGGTCGAGCCGACGTAGCCGATCACGTCGCCCTGCGAGACGCGCTGGCCGCGCTTGATCTTGGCCGTGCGCGACATGTGCGCGTACAGGGTGGTGTGGCCCTTGCCGTGGTCGAGCACGACGGTATTGCCGTAGCCGCCCTGCCAGCCGGCCGACACCACGCGCGCGTCGCCGGCCGCCATGATCGGGGTGCCGCTGCGCGCGGCGTAGTCCACGCCCTTGTGCATGCGCGAGGTGCCCAGCACCGGATGGCGGCGATTGCCGAAGCGCGAGCTCAGCCGCGCGTACTGGATCGGGCTGCGGATGAAGCTCTTCTTCAGCGGCCGGCCTTCGGCGGTGAAGTACTCGCCCTTGCCGTCGCGCTCGAAGCGTACCGCGGTGAAGGCCTTGCCCTTGGCGGTGAACACCGCCGCGGTCACCGGGCCGCTGCGGATCAGCTCGCCCTCGCGCCAGGTCTGCTCGACCACGACGCTGAAGCGGTCGCCGGAGGTCACGTCGCGGTCGAAGTCGATGTCGTACTTGAAGACGTCGTCGGTCAGGGTGTTGATCACCGAGGGGCTGAGGCCGAGCTTGCGCGCCGAATGGAACAGCGACTTGCCGACCTTGCCGCTGATCACCGCCGTGCGCACCTCGACGGGCCGCTCGATCACCTTCTCCACCACCTGCTCGCCGACCAGCGACAGCTCGACGCGCTGGGTGTCGCTGCGGTCGTAGCGGAACGCGACCAGGTTACCGTCGGGCGCGAGGTCGAAGCCGAGTTCCGCGCCCGGGCGCAGCCGTGCCAGTGCCTGGCGCTCGCTGGAGGCCTCCAGCAGCCGGTGCAGGACCGTGGCCGGGATCTGGCGCGACTCGAAGATGGCGCCCAGCGTCTGCCCCTTCTCGACCTTGACCAGGTCCCAGGCGCGCTGCTGTTGCGCCGGGGCCCGCGCGACCGACGCCGACAGCGGCGGCAGCGGCAAGGACAGCGTGGTCAGTTCCGGCGCCTGGCCATCCAGACGCATGGCGTTGGAGAACCCGGGCACCAGGCCGATGACCAGTGCGCCCAGCGTGGCGAACAGGCTGGCATGCGCCCAGTCGCGGCGGGTCCAGCGTCCGTTGAAGGGAAACCGCGCGGCCGCATCGCCCCGGTCGGCGTAGCGCGACTCGTTGGCGGTGTTCTCGGCGGCGGCCCGCAGGTTCTGTTCCCGGATGGCCTGGTGCTGGGCGTCATCCGGTGACGTCTGGGGCAGCTGCGTCATTGGCGTGTCCAAAGGGCGTGACGGTCGCGTCAGCGCGGTACGATAAGCACATGAACTGGGAGCGTCAAACCCTTGTCCGTGAAGGGTTTTCCAATAACGTCCCGGTTTTACGCAACTTTAATGTTTTCTTTTGATCGGCATCACATAACTGCCGGCCCTGCCTGGACGATCTGTCGATGAGCCTCCCCGCCGCCTCTCCTGCCGACCTGGACCTGCTGGCCCGTGGCGCAGACGAGATCCTCAAGCGTGAAGACCTGGCCGCGCGCCTGGCCTCGGGCCGCCCGCTGCGGGTCAAGGCGGGCTTCGACCCGACCGCGCCCGACCTGCACCTGGGCCACACCGTCCTGCTCAACAAGATGCGGCAGTTCCAGGATCTCGGCCACCAGGTGATCTTCCTGATCGGCGACTTCACCGGGATGATCGGCGACCCCACCGGCAAGAACGTCACCCGCAAGCCGCTCACCCGCGAGGACGTGCTGGCCAACGCGCACACCTACGAGGCCCAGGTGTTCAAGGTGCTCGACCGCGAGCGCACCGAGGTGCGCTTCAACAGCGAGTGGTTCGGCGCGATGTCGGCCGCCGACATGATCCGCCTGGCCGGCCAGCACACCGTCGCGCGCATGCTCGAGCGCGACGACTTCGCCAAGCGCCACAAGGCGCAGCAGTCGATCGCGATCCACGAGTTCCTCTACCCGCTGGTGCAGGGCTACGACTCGGTCGCGCTGCAGGCCGACGTGGAGCTGGGCGGCACCGACCAGAAGTTCAACCTGCTGATGGGCCGCGGGCTGCAGGAAGCGCACGGCCAGGCGCCGCAGGTGGTGCTGACCATGCCGCTGCTCGAGGGCCTGGACGGCGTCAACAAGATGAGCAAGTCGCTCGGCAACTACATCGGTATCGCCGAAGCGCCGATCGACATCGTCAACAAGACGATGAAGATCGACGACGCGCTGATGTGGAAGTGGATCGAGCTGCTGAGCTTCGAGATCTCGATGGCCGAGGCCGCCGCGCTCAAGGCCGAGGTGGCCGCCGGGCTCAATCCGCGCGACATCAAGCTGCGCCTGGCGCGCGAGCTGGCGACGCGCTTCCACGATGCCGCCGCGGCCGAAACCGCGATCGCCGGCTGGCATGCGGCGGTCACCGGCCAGGGCGACACCTCGCTGCTGCCGCTGCAGGACGTGGCCGTGCCGGCGGACGGGATCCGCATTGCCGCCCTGCTGACCGCCGCCGGGATCACGACGAGCAACTCCGAGGCCAACCGCAAGCTCAAGGAGCGCGCGGTGAGGGTGGACGGCGCCGTGGTCGAGGATGCCGCCCAGGTGTTCGCGCCGGGCTTCGAAGGCGTGCTGCAGGTGGGCAAGCGCAACTTCGCGCGGGTGCACCTGGTCGCGGGCTGAAGCGCTCTGCGAGCCAGGCGCCGATGGCGGCAGACTGGTGCAGTCGCCACCGCTGACGCAAGTCAGTAGCCGGCTGCTAGCACCAGAATGGACTGCCGGCGTTACCCCACCCGCATCGCCGCCATCACCAGCAGCGCAATCGCGCAGCCGTAGCCGCCCGCCCATACCAGGCTGCGCGCCAGCGCGATGTCGGCGAGGTAGAACACGCCGTGCAGCACGCGCAGCACGATGAAGGCGAGCGCGAGCACCGCGATGGTGGCGTGTCCGACGCCGGCCAGCTGCGCCATGACCACGCCGGCCGCGAAGGGCGCGAATGCTTCGAACGCATTGAGGTGCGCCGCGTTCGCGCGCTGGACCCGGTAGTTGCCGTCCTGCTTGGCCATCCAGGCGCGCGGATTGCGGTTGTTGTACTGCTGCGCGCCGGTCTTGGCGAAGCCGATCCACAGATAGGGCAGCAGTGCGGCGATCAGCACGCACCAGTAGGCGGTGGCGAGGGTCATGGTGGTCTCCCGGGTGGATGTGCAGGGTAGGGCAGGCCGGATGCGATGTGGGTTGCTGGCCCCCACCCTCGCGCGCTGCGCGCGTTTTCCCTCCCCGCAGGCGGGGGAGGGAATAAGTCCGCTGTCGCCGCGCTGCCTTGCTCCCTCCCCCGCCTGCGGGGGGGCTGGGGTGGGGGCCTCCGGCTCGACGCAAACAGGAACGGCGCCTCGCGGCGCCGTTCCGGTGTCACGCATCCAGTGACCGTCGCGGAAGCCTACTCCAGCGCTGCCCGCTGCGTGTCGCGTGCGGCCTTGAACGGGTTGCCCTCGTACCAGTTCGGCCAGCGCTCGCCAGACGCCAGTTCCTGGCCCACCGCGTGCAGCAGTTCGAGGTCCTCGGCGATGCCGTCGAAGCGCCAGCCGTCGTGGATCTCGTCGCTGGGCTGGTGGTAGCGGCGCGCGTATTCCTCGCCGACCAGCTTGCCGGCCTCGCTGCCGCCCTCGAGCAGGTCGCTGCCGCCCTTGGCGTACAGCGCCGGCACGCCGGCCTTGGCGAAGTTGAAGTGGTCGGAGCGGAAATAGAAGCCGCCGGCCGGGTTGCCCTCTTCCACCAGCGTGCGCTGCTGCGCGCCGGCGTGGGTGAGCAGGATGTCTTCCAGCTCCGAGTTGCCCTTGCCGGTGACCACCACGTCGCGTGCGCGGCCGCCGACGCTCATCGCGTCGAGGTTGATCACGCCCACGGTCTTCTCCAGCGGGAACGAGGGCTGGGCCACGTAGTACTTGGACCCCAGCAGGCCCGATTCCTCGAGCGTCACGGCCAGGAACACCACCGAACGCCGCGGCGGCGCGACCATGAACTTCTCCGCGATTTCGATGATGCCGGCTACGCCGGTGGCGTTGTCGACCGCGCCGTTGTAGATCGTGTCGCCTTCGCCCTCGTGCTTGCCCAGGTGGTCCCAGTGGGCGAGGTAGATCACCGTTTCCTCCGGCGCTTCGGTGCCGGGGATGTAGCCGATCACGTTCTGCGAGGATTTTTCGGTGACCGTGCTGCGCAGGTCGAACGACACCTTGGCCTTGAGCGGCACCGGCTTGAAGCCGCGGCGGTTGGCGGCGGCGTACATGTCCTGCAGCTCCAGCCCGGACTCGGAGAACAGCTGGCGCGCGACGTCGCCACTGATCCAGCCCTGCGCGGGGACGCGCGGCTCCGGATCGTCCTCGGCGCGCAGGTCGAACTGCGCACCCGACCAGGAGTTCTTGACCACGTCCCAACCGTAGGACGCGCCCGCCTCGTCATGGATGATCAGGGCCGCAGCGGCGCCCTGGCGAGCGGCTTCCTCGAACTTGTAGGTCCAGCGCCCGTAGTACGTCATGCGGTTGCCGTCGAACAGCGACTCGTCGTTGGCGTGGAAGCCCGGATCGTTGACCAGGATCACCACCGTCTTGCCCTTGACGTCGAGGCCGGCGTAATCGTTCCAGTCCTGCTCCGGCGCGTTGACGCCGTAGCCGACGAAGACCAGCTCGCTGTCCTTGACCGACACTTCAGCCTCGCCGGTGCGGGTGCCGATCACCATCTCCGGCCCGAACTTCAGCTCGCGCGCAGTGCCGTTGCTGTCGAGCTTGAGCACCGTCGATTCGTCGGCGGTGGTCTCGACCATCGGCACGGTCTGGAAATAGGTGTCGTTGTCGCCGCCGGGCCGCAGGCCGATGCGCTCGTACTGGGACTTGATGTACTCGACGGTCTTCTCCTCGCCGGCCGAACCCGGGGCGCGGCCCTCGAATTCATCGGAGGCCAGGGTCGAGATCAGGACCTGCAGGTCGTCGGCGTCGATCGCGGGCTTGAAGGCATGGTCGGCCGTCGGCGTGGCGCCGGGGGTCGTGGCATCGCCGGCCGGCGCCGCGGGTTCGCGGCTGCAGGCGGCCAGCAGCAGGCTGCCTGCGCAGGCGAGGATCAGGGGTGAACGCATTCGGTGGACTCCAGGGAAGCTGTGCGGCCGATTCTACGCGGCCTGCGCAGGCGACTGCCGGCAACCGGGGTCAGAGTCCACCTTCACGCGAGATGCTGGTCGTCGGACCTGTCACCGGGGGGAAGTCGATTCTGACTCCCGTTTCCCCGCTTCCGCCTTCCGCGAAGCGCCTCAGTCCGCGGGCGAGGTGGCCGTGTTGTAGGCCACGGCCGTGGCGCCGGTGACCTGGCCGATGCGCGCGGTCTCGTGCACGTACAGCGTGACTTCGCGTTCGAACTTCAGCTCGCCTTCGACCACGGCCCCGGGGCCGACCACGATCTTCGGCTTGCGCTTGCTGACCTGCACCGGAAACCAGTTCGCCGAAGGCTTGTCGATCCTGATGCCGCCGACCACGTGCGAACCCGCGCCGACGGTGACATCGCCGCTCACCGTCTCGATGCCGCCGGCCAGGTCCACGTCGACCAGCCCGATCGCACCGTTGACGGTCTCCACGTTGCCGCCGATGCGGCCGCCGCGGTCCACGAAGATGCTGCCGTTCACCGTCTCCACGTTGTCGCGTACCGTTGCGCGCTCGCCCACGCGGATGCTGCCGTTCACGGTGGACAGGCTGTTGGCGTGGATGTCGTCGGCGGCGCGGATGCTGCCGTTCACGGTCTCGGCGTCCTTCACGATGGCGCCGCTCTCGATGGTGATGCTGCCGTTCACCGTGTCGACGTCGCCATAGGGGCGGCCGGCCTGCGCGGTGATGCCGCCGTTGACCTTGCTGATGTCCTGTTGCGCCTGTGCGGGAGGCGCGCACAGCAGCGTGAGCAGGACCAGGGACAGGGACAGGCGGGTGCGTGACATGTGGGAATCCTCCGGGCGCGGTTGCCGCTGCAACGGTTGCGTCGGCTGTCTGCGTTACCGACAGCTTGCGCCCGCTTGGCTACAATCGCACCGGTCGAAAGTCACCGGGACTCCCGTCCGTGCCAGCCGCCCCCGCTCCCTCCGCTCCGCGCCCCAGGCCCGTCGTCCTGCTGATCCTCGATGGCTGGGGACACCGCGACGATCCCGACGACAACGCCATCGCGCAGGCCAACGTGCCCAACTGGCGGCGGCTGCTGGCCGAGCATCCCACCACGCTGATCCATACCGAGGGCCGCCACGTCGGCCTGCCGGACGGGCAGATGGGCAATTCCGAAGTCGGCCACATGAACATCGGCGCCGGCCGCATCGTCTACCAGGACCTGACCCGCATCGACGCGGCGATCGAGGACGGCAGCTTCTTCGCCAACGCCGAACTCCAGGCGGCCTGCGATGCGGCGCTGGCCAGTGGCGGCACCCTGCACGTGATGGGCCTGCTCTCGCCCGGCGGCGTGCACAGCCACGAGCAGCATGTGTTCGCGATGCTCGAGCTGGCCGCGCGCCGCGGCGTGCCGCGGGTGGCGGTGCACGCCTTCCTCGATGGCCGCGACATGCCGCCGCGCTCTGCGCAGCCCAGCCTGCGCGCGCTGCAGGACAAGTGCGACGCGCTCGGCAACGCGCGCATCGCCAGCGTGTCGGGTCGCTATTACGCCATGGACCGCGACCAGCGCTGGGAGCGCGTGCGCCTGGCCTGGGATGCGGTGGTCGAGGCGCAGGGCGACGCGCCCGACGCCCTGTCGGCGCTGCAGGCCGCCTATGCGCGCGGCGAGAACGACGAGTTCGTCGCCCCCACCGCGCTGGCCGGCGCGCAGCCGATGCGCGACGGCGACGCGATCGTGTTCATGAACTTCCGCGCCGACCGCGCGCGCCAGCTCAGTGCGGCGTTCGTCTCGCCTGATTTCAGCGGCTTTGGCGAGGGCGTGCGGCGCCCGGTGCTGTCGCGCTACAGCTGCCTGACCGAATACGACGCCAGCCTGCCGGCCCCGGTCGCCTTCGCGCCCGACAACCTCGCCAACACCCTGGGCGAAGTGCTGGGCGCGCGCGGCCTGACCCAGCTGCGCATCGCCGAGACCGAGAAGTACGCGCACGTCACCTTCTTCCTCAGTGGCGGCCGCGAACTGCCCTATCCGGGGGAAGAGCGCATCCTGGTGCCCAGCCCCAAGGTCGCCACCTACGACCTGCAGCCGGAGATGAGCGCGCCGGAAGTCTGCGCGAGGCTCGTCGCGGCGGTCGAGGCCGAACGCTTCGACGTGATCCTGTGCAACTTCGCCAATCCCGACATGGTCGGGCACACCGGCGTGCTGTCGGCGGCGATCACCGCGGTGGAAACCGTCGACCGCGCGGTGGGCGAGATCATCGCCGCGGTGCGCGCCAAGGGCGGCGAACTGCTGGTCACCGCCGACCACGGCAACTGCGAGATGATGCGCGACCCGGTGACCGGCGAGCCGCACACCTCGCACACCGTTGGCCCGGTCGACCTGGTCTACGTCGGCAGCCGTGCCGGAGGCCTGCGCAGCGGCGGTGCCCTGCGCGACCTGGCGCCGACGATCCTCGACCTGCTCGGCCTCGACCAGCCCGCCGAGATGACCGGCTCGACCCTGCTGGCCGGCAAGGGATGATCGATGCGGCGCGCGTGCGGCTGGCGTGCGCGGCGCTGGCGCTGCTCGCCGCCGCGCTCGCCCCGGCGCCGGCCGCGCTGGCGCAGCAGGGCAGCCGCGAGGCCGAACGCCGGCTCGAGCGCGTGCGCAAGGAACTGGGCGATGTCGCCAGCGAACGCCGCAAGCTCGAAGGCGAGCGCGGCGACGCCGCCCGGCAGCTGCGTGCGGCCGACGAACAGGTCGCGCGCTCGGCGCGCGCCCTGCGCGATACCGAGGCCGAGCTGACCCGGCAGCAGGCGACGCTCGCGGAGCTGGCGGGCAAGCGCGACGCGCTGCAGGCGCGCGCAGAAGCCCAGCGCGAGGAACTGCACGCGCTGTTGCGCTCGACGTATGCCGCCGGCAGCGCGGCGCCGCTGAAGCTGCTGCTGGCGCAGGACCAGGTGGCCGATGCCAGCCGCGCGCTGACCTACCATCGCTATCTGCAGCGCCAGCGTGCCGAACGCATCGACGTGCTGCGCCAGGAGCTGGCCCAACTCGACACGCTCGAGCGCGACATCGCTGACCGGCGCGCGGCGCTTGAGCAGTCCCGCGAGCAGCAGCGCACGCAGGTGGCCGCACTTGAAGGCGACCGACGCGACCATGCCCAGGCCGTGGCACAGCTCGACCGCCGCTACCGCGACCGCAGCGCGCGCGAGCAGGCGCTGGGGCGCGATGCGAAATCGCTCGAACGCCTGCTGGCCCGGCTGCGCGCCGCCGCGGCGAAGGCCGAAGCCGAGCGCCGTGCGGCGGCCGCACGCGCCGCGCGGCGGGAACCGGCCGGGGCGGGGTCGCCGGCTGCGCGCAGTCTGGCGCCCGCGGCCGCCCGCACCGCGCCGATCCAGGTGGGCGGCCTGGGTTGGCCGCTGTCGGGCGCGCTGCTGGCCAACTACGGCGGGCGCATGCCCGACGGGCGCAGCAGCAGCGGCGTGCTGATCGGCGCGCCCACCGGCACCCGGGTGCAGGCGGTGGCCGACGGCACGGTGGTCTTCGCCGAATGGATGACCGGCTACGGCATGATCCTGATCGTCGACCACGGCAATGGCGCGATGAGCCTGTACGCGCACTGCGAAACGCTGCTGAAGGAGGCCGGCACGCCGGTCAAACGCGGCGATGCGGTTGCCACCGTCGGCAACTCCGGTGGCCAGGGCCAGCCGGCGCTCTACTTCGAACTGCGGCGCAATGGCCAGCCGGTGAATCCATCGAGCTTTCTGCAGCGCCGTTGATCGGCGGCCGGGAGCGCTGGAGTCCCCGGCGTCCCCGGCGCCCGGGCGTCGCTGCCAGTGGTGAGGCGTCGATCCCGAAGCAGTTTTGATGCCACGGGCTGCGCGAATGACGCGGATTCGAGGTTGCGCGCGGTAGACCTATGGCGAGTTGCGAGAGCCTGCGGGTCTGCGAAGCGAGGCGCCTGGTGCCATTTCGGCCCAAGCGCCTGTTCCCGTTCCACCGGGGCATCTGTGGTCATTTCGACCGCAGGGAGACATCCAGGCGGTCCCGCGGCTCCGGACTTCTCCCGTTGGTCGAAATGACGGTCCTGGCGATCCCGGACAAGGGTAAGAGGACAAGGCGCTGTATTGCCGTCGGATGGCTTCCTCGCCCGCAAGCCTCGCGCAGGCAGCCAGTTCCGCTTCACGAAAAACCGGGGCGCGCACGCATAATCGGGCAAGCCGGCGCTCCCGCCAGGCCTGTCCTCCGGAGTTCCTGCATGCCAGTCCGCCTCTCGTCGCTGCTCATCGCCCTGCTGCCGCTGGCGCTGGCCGTGCCGCCCGCCCTGGCGCAGCAGGCAGAGTCGGCCACGCCGGCCAACGCGGCAGACACGCCGGCAGCCGGGGATGCTGCAGACCCGGCGCCGCCGCAGGACGCCGCGGAAGTCCGCGACGTGCAGCAGCCCCGGGACCAGCAGGAGGCGCAGGCGCCCGGACGGCAAGAGCTAGAGGGGTCGCAGGACCCGCAGCCGCAGGAAGCGCAGGAAGCGCAGGAAGCGCAGGAGCCACAGGAGCCACAGGAGCCGCAGGAACCCGTCCCCGCAGCCCCCGCCCCCGACGACGTGCAGGTCCCCGAGTCGCCCGTCTCCGGCCCGAGCGACGATCCGGATGCTGTCGAAAGCGCCACCACCCGCGTGCCGCTGGAGGAGATCCGCCGCTACGTCGGTCTGTTCAACGCGATCCGCGGCGGCTACGTCGATCCGGTCGACGACCGCAAGCTGATGGACTCGGCCATCCGCGGGCTGCTGCTCGACCTCGACCCGCACAGCGCCTATCTGGAAAAGAGCGCCGCCGAGGCCTTCAGCGAAGGCACCACCGGCGCCTACGACGGTATCGGCGTGGAGGTGATGCAGTTGCCCGACGGCAAGGTGCGGGTGATCGCGCCCATCGACGACACCCCTGCGGCCAAGGCCGGCATCCGCGCCGGCGACACCATCGTCTCGGTCGACGGCCGGGCGCTCACGGCAGCCGACGCCGAAGGTGGCGGCCCGCTGCGCGGACCACCGGGGACCAGCCTGGTGCTGGGCGTGCTGCGCGAAGGCGAACCGCGGCCGCTGGACATCACCGTGCGGCGCGAGACCATCCGCGTGGCCAGCGTGCGCGGGCATATGCTCGAGCCGGGCTATGGCTACGTGCGCATCAGCGCTTTCCAGGTCGAGACCGGCGAGGACTTCTCGCGCACAGTCATGCGCCTGCGCGATGAGGCCGGGGGCCGCCTGCGCGGGCTGGTGGTCGACCTGCGCAGCAATCCCGGCGGCCTGCTTACCGCGGCCGTGCGGGTAGCGGACGACCTGCTGGAGAAGGGCGGCATCGTCAGCACCCGCGGTCGCATCGATGCCAACGACACCGCGTTCAATGCCACGCCGGGCGACCTGCTGCAGGGCGCGCCGGTGGTGGTGCTGATCGACGCCGGATCGGCCAGCGCTTCGGAGGTGCTGGCCGGCGCGCTGCATGACAACGGCCGCGCACGCATCGTCGGCAGCCGCAGCTTCGGCAAGGGCTCGGTGCAGACCCTGCTGCCGCTGGGCAACGGTGATGCGGTCAAGCTCACCACCGCGCGCTACTACACGCCCAGCGGCCGCTCGATCCAGGCCCGCGGCATCGATCCGGACGTCGTGCTCACGCCAGAAGCGGCAGAAGGCGCGGGTACCGCGGTGCCGAGATACACCGAGGCGACGCTGCCGGGCCATCTGCGCGGCGACGAAGAGGACGGCGCTACCGCCGGCGATGTGCTGCCCGGCGAAGCCCCGATCCAGGCCGCACTCGCGGAGCTGAAGAAGATGGTGGCCGGCCCGTCCACAACGCCGCCCCCGCCGGCTACAGCCCGCGACTGACGCTGCTCCGCGCGGGGAGCCAAGCGCTCCCGCTTCGACCGCCGCGTATTGCTGCGCTGCGAACAAGGTTCCGGTGCCGGCTGGACGGCAAGGTTCTACTGTCCCGCCGGACGCAACGTCGACGGTCGTTTCGACTGCAGGACCCGGTCGCCCTGTCGAACACAGTTCCGGTGCCATCTCGACGGCAAGGTCCCACTGTCCTGCCGAACGCAAAGTCGACTGTCAGTTCGACCGCAGGGAGAAATCCTCTACCGGTGCATTCGAGGTCCTGATCGGCCTGCGGCTCCGGCAGGTGTCGGCGCAACTGGGTGGAACAGTGCTATTTGCAGTGGATTTCTCCCTGCGGTCGAAATGACAGGATGTGGCGTCAGGCGTCGCGTCAGGCGTCAGGCGTCAGGCGTCAGGCGTCAGGCGTCAGGCGTCAGGCGTGACATGCATGACGCCACCCGTATTCCCCGGCGATCAGCCCGCGGGGCCGGCCAGGCGGAAGCCGAGCACCACCAGGGCCAGCCCCAGCAGCACGCTGCCGCCAACGTAGCCGGCGGCGACCAGCCAGTCGCCGCGGCGCAGCAGCTGGATGGTTTCGAGCCCGAAGGCCGAGAACGTCGTGAAGCCGCCCAGTACGCCCACCAGCAACAACAGCCGCAGCTCGGGCTGCAGCCAGCCGGGATGGCGCTCGGCCCATCCGGCCAGCAGGCCGGCGGCGAGGCAGCCGAGCAGGTTCACGGCGAAGGTGCCGAGCGGGAATTTCTGCGGCGTGGCTGCCTGCATCGCCCATGTCGACAGCAGGTAGCGCGTGATCGAACCGACTGCGCCGCCCAGCCCGACCAGCGCGATCGCCTGCAGTCCCATGGGCTAGCGCGGCTTCGCTGGCAGCGGGAACGGCGTGACGACCTTCTCGCCCGATTCGGCATCGCGGATCGCCGACTGGCCCTTCTTCTCCACTTCCTCCACCCGCAGGATCGCCTGCATCGGCAGGTGCAGGGCGCGGGTGTTGCCGAACTCGTCGCGCAGGCGCTCTTCGGTCGGGTCGACCACCAGCCCGGCGTGCACGTCGAACACCAGCTCGGCCACCTCGACGAAGCCCCACAGCCGGCCGCTGTCCACGCGCCGCGCGTACAGCTCATAGACCTTGCCGTGATTGAGGAAGCTGACCTTGTAGAGCGGTTTGGACATGGGGATTCAGGGGTGGAATGGTCGGAGGGCGAGGGAGCAGGAGCGTCCGCGCATGCAGCGGTTGCGACCTGAAGGTGAGGGTGCCCGCGGCGCTTGGCAAGTCCATGCCGCGCAGACCCGGCAACCGGCACCGCCTTGGCGACTCAGTATCCCTTCAAGCGCCGCAGCCGTTTTGCGATGGCGCCGCGCGAGGCGATCGCGAACACGATCCCGAACGCGAAGCCGGCCGCATGCGCCGCCCAGGCCACCGCACCGAAGGCCGGGCCGATATAGGCGAACACGATCTGCAGCGCTGCCCAGACCCCGATCAGCAGCGACGCCGGCGCGCGCACGAACTCCAGGAACAGCCCCAGCGGCACCACCACGCCCAGCCGCGCCTGCGGGAACAGCGCCAGATAGGCCCCGATCAGCGCCGAGACCGCGCCGCTGGCCCCGATGATCAGCCGGTCGGGCGTGCCGATCACCAGCACGGCGAACAGGTTGGCCAACGCGCCGCCGACGAAGAACAGCGCCAGGAAGCGCCACGGCCCCATCACCCGCTCGGCGGGCAGCCCGAAGATCAGCAGGAACACCAGGTTGCCCAGCAGGTGGGCCCAGTCCGCATGCAGGAACAGCGCGCTGAGCAGGCGCAGCCAATGGCCCGCGTCCATCCACGGCTGCCAGACATCGGCGCCGGCCGGCCCTCCGGTCAGTGCGCCCCACTCGAGCATCAGCACGCGCTGGGAAGCATCCGAGCGCGAGATCGCCCAGACGAAGGCCGCCCACAGGGCCGCTGCCAGCAGCGGAGTGGCCCAAGGCACGCTGGTGCGGGTACGGGTGGGCACGGACACGAACATGCGCGCAGGTTACCCGCTCGGGCCGCAGCAGGAGCAACGCAGCGTCCGCCTGTCGCGTGCCGGAACGCACATTCACCACACGCAACAGTACGGTATAGTGCGCGCCGCGTCGTGGGTCCGGGAGGGCGAGTTCCGGCGGCGAAGACGGGCAGTACAGCCCGCCAGCACTGCGGCGCAGCACATCCCGTCACCGGAGAGACCCCCGCAATGCGCAAGATTCCCCACGTTACCGTCCTGGCCCTCGGCATTGCCGGCGCCATGGCATTCGCGTCCACCGTCCAGGCCGCCGGCTTCCAGCTCAAGGAAAACAGCGTCAAGTCCCAGGGCAGCTCCTTCGCGGGCACCGCCGCCAAGACCGGCGACTCCTCGGTGGTCACCAACAACCCGGCGGTGATGACCCAGTTCGAGGGCAACACCTTCCAGATCGACGTCACCGCGATCGACCTCAACTACGAGTTCGAGGGCACCGCCACCGATGCGGCCGGGCGCCCGATGAGCGGCAGCAACGGCGGCAACGCCGGCGCGGTGACCCCGGTCCCGGCGATGTCCTACATCCGCAAGCTCGACAATGGCGTCGCGCTGGGCGCAATGGTCAGCGCCCCGTTCGGCCTCAAGACCGAATACGACGACAACTGGGTGGGCCGCTACTTCGCCCACACCTCCGACGTGCAGATCGTCGACCTGGCCCTGTCCGGCGCGCTCGACATCACCGACCGCTTCTCCGTCGGCATCGGCGCGATCATTTCGCGTGCCGATGTGACCCTGTCGAAGTCGGTTGATTTCGGCGCCGGGATCGGCGCGCCGCAGGCGGCCGACGGGTTCGCCGAAATCCAGGGCGACGACAACGGTTTCGGCTGGCTGGTCGGCGCCCACTTCCGCCCGACCGACAACTTCGCGCTGGGCGTGAGCTACCGCTCCGAGATCGACTACGAACTGGTCGGCACCGCCGACTGGACCGTCCCCGGAAACGTGCGGGCCGCGCTAAATGGCAATCCGCTCACCGAACGCCTGTACCGTGACGGGCCCGGCGGCGCCAAGCTGACCACACCCTCGATCCTGCAGGTCGGCGCGCATTGGCAGCTCAACGATCGTTTCGCCCTGTCGGCCAGCTGGGCCGAGACCAACTGGTCGTCGCTGCGCGAGGTCCGCATCCAGTTCGACAACGGCGATCCGGACGCGGTCGAGCCCTTCGATTGGAGCGATTCGACCTTCGTGTCGCTGGGTGCCGAATACAAACTCAATGATCGTTGGACCCTGCGCGGCGGCGTGGCCGACGACCAGACCCCGACCAGCCTCGTGCACCGCACCCCGCGCCTGCCCGACGATGATCGTCGTTGGTACTCGGTCGGCGCGACCTGGGCGGTCAGCGACGCGCTCGACGTGAACTTCGCCTTCAGCCACCTGAAGCCGGACGACCCGAAGGTCGACGTCGGCGCGACAGGGACGGCCACCGGTCGTATCGTCGGCCCGTTCGACGGCAGCGCCAACCTGTACGGTGTGTCGGCGCAGTACCGGTTCTGATATCCACACATGCTTCAGGAGAAAGCCCCGCTTCGGCGGGGCTTTTTTTTGTGGTGTGGGCGCAGGGTGGCGGGAGGCGCTGCGGGATCCTCGTGCTCCGTTCGCGGCTGAAGCCGCTCCTACAAAGAGATCCGCCACGGGCGCAGGGCTACTGTAGGAGCGGCTTCAGCCGCGAACACGCGATGCGGCCGCTGCCCGCTGGCCCTGTGGGTTGCGGGAACGCGGCGGGCGTTCGTAGGCTTGCGCGGTCGTGCCCGCGGATTGCGCAAGCTTCGGGCCGGCTGCGCGCAGCGGACGATCGCAAGTGCGCAGGCATGCTCACTGCGCGCGCCGAGCTTCCGGCCCGCCGCAGCACGGCGGGCGTTCGTGGTGCGTGGGCTTGCGCATTGATCGCGCCGAGCTTCCGGCCCGTCGCAGCACGGCGGGCGTTCGTGGTGCGTGGGCTTGCGCATTGACCGCGCCAAGCTTCCGGCCCGCCGTAGCGCGGCGGGCGCTCGTGGTGCGTGGGCTTGCACATTGATCGCGCCAAGCTTCCGGCCCGCCGCAGCGCGGCGGGCGTTCGTGGTGCGTGGGCTTGCGCATTGATCGCGCCAAGCTTCCGGCCCGCCGCAGCGCGGCGGGCGTTCGCAGCTGCCGCGCGGCAGTGCCGCGCTAGCGGCAGCTACTCACCCAACGTCAGCAGCGAGGCGTTGCCGCCGGCGGCGGTGGTGTTGATGGTCACCGTCTTTTCGGTGGCGAAGCGCGGCAGGTAGTGCGGGCCGCCGGCCTTGGGGCCGGTGCCGGACTGGTTCTGGCCGCCGAAGGGCTGCACGCCGACCACCGCGCCGATCTGGTTGCGGTTGACGTAGACGTTGCCCACCTTCGCGCGCTGCACGATGCGCTCGACGGTCTGGTCGATGCGCGAGTGGATGCCCAGGGTCAGGCCGTAGCCGGTGGCGTTGATCGCGTCGACCACGGCATCCAGGTCGCTGGCCTTCCAGCGGATCACGTGCAGGGCCGGGCCGAAGTTCTCGCGGGTCAGCTGCGACAGCGTCTCCAGCTCCCAGGCGCGCGGGGCGAAGAAGGTGCCATGTCCGGTGCCCGCGCCCAGCGGCGCCTCGGCGATCAGGCGTGCCTCGGCCTGCATGCGGTGGGCGTGTTCGTCGAGCAGGCACTTGGCATCGGTGTCGATCACCGGGCCCACGTCGGTCGACAGCAGCGCCGGGTTGCCGACGCTGAGCTCGGCCATGGCGCCGGCGATCATCTCGATCACCTTGTCGGCGATGTCGGCCTGCACGAACAGCACGCGTGCGGCCGAGCAGCGCTGCCCGGCCGAGGTGAAGGCCGAGGCCAGTGCGTCCTTGACCAGCTGTTCGGGCAGCGCGGACGAATCGGCGATCAGCGCGTTCTGGCCGCCGGTCTCGGCGATCAGCACTCCGATCGCGGCATCGCGCGCGGCCATGGCGCGGTTGATCGCGCGGGCGGTATCGGTCGAGCCGGTGAAGGCCACGCCTGCCACGCGCGGGTCGGAGGTCAGCGCCGCGCCCACGGTGGCGCCGTCGCCGGGCACGAACTGCAGCACCGCGGCGGGAACGCCGGCCTCGTGCAGCAACCTCACCGCGTGCCAGCCGACCAGGTTGGTCTGCTCGGCCGGCTTGGCGATCACGGCATTGCCGGCGGCCAGCGCCGCGGCCACCTGGCCGGCGAAGATCGCCAGCGGGAAGTTCCAGGGGCTGATGCAGACGAACACGCCGCGCCCGCCCAGCTGCAGGGTGTTGGATTCGCCGGTCGGGCCGGGCAGCGCCTCGGGCGCGAACAGCTGGCGCGCCTGCGCGGCGTAGTAGCGCAGGAAGTCGACCGCCTCGCGCACCTCGGCCACGCCGTCGGGAATGGTCTTGCCCGCTTCCTTCGTGCACAGCGCGATGAACTGCGGCATGCGCTGCTCGAGCAGGTTGGCCGCGTGCTCCAGGATGGCGGCGCGGGAGCTGGCCGGGGTCGCATCCCAGGCCGGCTGTGCGGCGACCGCGTTGACCAGCGCACGTTCGACGGTGGCGGCATCGGCGGCCTGCCACTGGCCCACGCGCTGGCGGCGGTCGGCCGGGTTGGTGACCGCGATGTCGGGGCCGGCGACCTGCGCGCCCGGCACCAGGGGGCCGGCGCGCCAGTCGGCGCTCGCGGCATCGATCTGCGCGGCCAGCTGGCGCAGCTGGTCGTCGTCGGCGAGGTTCACGCCCATGGAGTTGCTCCTTTCAATGCCGAAGCTGCGGTACAGGTCGACCGGCAGCGGAATGCGGGGATGCGGGATGGCGTCGAACGTCGCCACGACCTCGACCGGGTCGCGCACAAGATCGTCGATCGAGACGTCTTCGTCGCTGATCCGGTTGACAAAGCTGGAGTTGGCGCCGTTTTCGAGCAGGCGTCGCACCAGGTAGGGCAGCAGATCTTCATGCGAACCGACCGGTGCGTACACGCGGCAGGGCACGTCGAGCCGGTCGGCCGGGATCACCTCGGCGTAGAGGTCGTCGCCCATGCCGTGCAGCTTCTGGAACTCATAGCGGTGCGTTTGTCCTTCTCCCGCCGGAAGAAGGTGTCGCGACCCGCCGGATGAGGGCCGGGCCCGCGCGGCATCCGTGGGCTCCGTGCCCTCGCCCGGGACGACTGCGCCGCCGGGAGATGTGGAAGGCAGCAGCGCCTGCGCCATCCGGTGGATCGCCGCGATCGTCTGCGCGTTGTGCGTGGCGAACATCGGGTAGATCGCGTCGGTCGCCGCGAGCAGCCGCGCCGCATTGGCCTGGTAGCTGACGTCGGTATTGGGCTTGCGGGTGAACACCGGATAGGTCGCATGGCCTTCGACCTGGGCGCGCTTGACCTCGCTGTCCCAGTACGCGCCCTTGACCAGGCGCACCGGGATGCGGCGGCCGTGGCGACGGGCCAGGCCGGCGATCCAGTCGATCACGAACGGCGCCCGCTTCTGGTAGGCCTGGACCACGATGCCGAAGCCGTCCCAGCCCTCGAGCGAAGCGTCCGTCCATGCCGCCTCGATCACGTCCAGCGACAGTTCCAGGCGGTCGGCCTCTTCGGCGTCCACGGTCAGGCCGATGTTGTAGCCGCGCGCCTGGCGCGCCAACTGCAGCAGCCGCGGCGCCAGCTCGGCCAGCACGCGCTCGCGCTTGGCATGCTCGTAGCGCGGGTGCAGGGCCGAAAGCTTGACCGAGATCGACGGCGCGGTGATGGCGTCCGCAAACGGGCCGGTGCCGCCGATCGCGTCGATCGCGTCGCCGTAGGCCTTGAGGTAGCGGTCGGCGTCGCGCGCGGTCAGCGCGGCTTCGCCCAGCATGTCGAACGAATAGCGGTAGGCGGCGTTGGCGCCCTTGCGCGAGCGCGCCAGGGCCTCGCCGATGCTGCGGCCCATCACGAACTGGTGGCCCATGATCCGCATCGCCTGGCGCACCGCCAGCCGGATCACCGGCTCGCCGACGCGCCCGACCAGGCGCTTGAATGCGCCATGCACGTCGCGCTTGGTCTCGTCGGCCAGGTCGACCAGGTGGCCGGTGAGCATCAGGCCCCAGGTCGAGGCGTTGACCAGCACCGAATCCGAGCGGCCCATGTGCCGCTTCCAGTCCGCATCGCCGAGCTTGTCGCGGATCAGGCGGTCGGCGGTGTCTTCGTCCGGAATGCGCAGCAGCGCCTCGGCCACGCACATCAGCAGCACGCCCTCCTCGCTGCCCAGGTCGTACTGGCGCATGAAGGCCTCGATCGCGCCCTGGTCGGTGGCGCGCTTGCGCACGCGCTGCACCAGATCGGTGGCGGTGGCGTGTACCGCGGCGCGATCGGCGTCGCCCCAGCCAACGGCAGGCTGGCGGGCGATCGCGAGCAGCCCGCCCACGTGGCTGGCCTCGTCGAGCGCCCAGGCGGCGGTGATCGCCGCGCGCAGCGCCGGGACGTCCGGGGTTGGGGGTACGGAAGGGACGGGCGGTGTATTCATCGACAGGCCAGGGCAGGGCGCAGCAGCCGGAACACGGGCACGAGGCGCGGGAGTGGCGGCATTTTCGCCCTGCCGCGCCGGCGCGGATTGCATGTTTCCCGCGGCCCAGGCGCCTGCGCCGGCACAAATCGGATGCGGGAAGAGGCGGCAGGCCCGGGCCGGGCCGCGCCGGCCCGCCTCGGCGGCAGCGCGAGGCGGGCGCGATCGCGTCCATCGCAGGCGGGGCCCCGGCGGAGCGGATTACGGCACAAGGGCGCGCCTGCGCAGCGCCGATGAACAGGCGTCGAAGCGTCCGCGCGCGCGGCTGAAGACGGGCGCCATGCAGGGCCGTGTCCGCACGGCTGCGCACGGTCCGGCTTGCCCCTCTGGCGCCGCGGCCGCTACCATTCGGGAGTTTTCGCGCGCCCGCACGGTGGACGCGCGTCGTTGCAACGCGGTATCGCGTGGCGCGCCGGTCCGGATACGAGGCCGACCGCGGCGATTCATTCAGCAGTTCGCTGGCGGCCGGGAGGCCGCGATCGATGACATTTGGGGTCCAGGCATGAGGCAGGCGCGTTTTTCGCGGTGGGGATTGGCAGTACTGGCGGCGTTGCCCTTCGCGGCACTGGCCGCGGACCCGAAGCCCTGGCAGTTGAACATGGGTCGTGGCGTGACCTCGTCGGCGCAGAACGCCTACGAGGCGCACATGATGGCGTTCTGGATCTGCGCGGTCATCGGCGCGGTGGTGTTCGCCGCCATGGGCTACGCGATGTTCAAGTTCCGCCATTCCAAGGGTGCGGTGCCGGATACCAGCTTCACCCACAGCACCAAGCTCGAGATCCTGTGGACCGTGATCCCGGTGATCCTGCTGGTGATCATGGCGGTGCCGGCCACCGCCAAGCTGATCGCGATGTACGACACCCGCGAGTCGCAGATGACCATCAAGGTCACCGGCATCCAGTGGATGTGGAAGTACGAGTACCTGGGCGAGGGCGTGGAGATCACCAGCCGCCTCGACCGCGAGAGCGACCGCCTGCGCCAGAACCCCAACACCACCCGCGCCGAGCTCGACGCGCATCCGGCCTACCTGCTGGACGTCGACAACGCGCTGGTCGTCCCGGTCGACACCAAGATCCGCTTCGTGATCACCGCCGACGACGTGATCCACTCCTGGTGGGTGCCGGCGCTGGGCTGGAAGCAGGACGCCATCCCCGGGATCATCAACGAAGCCTGGACCGAGATCCTCGAGCCCGGCGTCTACCGTGGCCAGTGCGCCGAGCTGTGCGGCAAGGACCATGGCTTCATGCCGATCGTGGTCAAGGCCGTGCCGCAGGAAGAGTTCGCGCAGTGGCTGGCCGCGCAGAAGGCCGCGGGCGAAGCCCCGGCCGCGCCGTCGCAGGTGCCCGAGGGCGGCGACGGCAACGCGCCGCGTTCGGTCGATCCCGACATGGTCGATGACGTGCAGCAGGGCGACGAGCCCGCCGCTCCGCAGGCGCCCGCCGCCGCTCCCGCCGACGCTGCCAGCGCCGGCTGATCGAATACCGAAGGCAAGACCGCCCTATGTCCACGCACACCATCCCCGCCGCCGCTCCCGGGCACGTCCACCACGACGACCACGGCCACAAGCAGTCGTTCATCGACCGCTGGTTCTTTTCCACGAACCACAAGGACATCGGCACGCTGTACCTGCTGTTCTCCTTCGTGATGTTCATCATCGGCGCGGGGATGAGCGTGGTCATCCGCGCCGAGCTGGCGGTGCCGGGGCTGCAGCACGTCAGCCCGCACTTCTTCAACCAGATGACGTCGATGCACGCGCTGGTGATGATCTTCGGCGGCGTGATGCCGGCCTTCGTCGGCCTGGCCAACTGGATGATCCCGCTGCAGATCGGCGCGCCGGACATGGCGCTGCCGCGCATGAACAACTGGTCGTTCTGGATCCTGCCGTTCGCCTTCGCGATGCTGCTGATGACCCTGTTCCTGCCGGGTGGCGGCCCCGCCGGTGGCTGGACGCTGTACCCGCCGCTGTCGCTGCAGGGCGGCGACAGCGTGGCGTTCACCATCTTCGCCATCCACATGATGGGCATCAGCTCGATCATGGGCGCGATCAACGTCATCGCCACCATCCTCAACATGCGCGCGCCGGGCATCGACCTGCTGAAGATGCCGATCTTCTGCTGGACCTGGCTGATCACCGCCTTCCTGCTGATCGCGGTCATGCCCGTGCTGGCCGGCGCGGTGACGATGCTGCTGACCGACAAGTTCTTCGCCACCTCGTTCTTCAACGCGGCCGGCGGCGGCGACCCGGTGATGTACCAGCACATCTTCTGGTTCTTCGGGCATCCCGAGGTCTACATCATGATCCTGCCGGCGTTCGGTATCGTCAGCGAGATCATCCCCACCTTCAGCCGCAAGCCGCTGTTCGGCTACCAGGCGATGGTGTACGCCACCGCGGCGATCGCCTTCCTGTCGTTCATCGTGTGGGCGCACCACATGTTCACGGTGGGCATGCCGCTGGGCGGCGAGATCTACTTCATGTTCGCCACCATGCTGATCGCGATCCCCACCGGGGTGAAGATCTTCAACTGGGCGTCCACGATGTGGCGCGGCTCCATCAGCTTCGAGTCGCCGATGCTGTGGTCGATCGCCTTCGTGATCCTGTTCTCGATCGGTGGCTTCTCCGGCCTGATGCTGGCGATCGTGCCCGCCGACTTCCAGTACCACGACACCTACTTCGTGGTCGCCCATTTCCACTACGTGCTGGTGACCGGCGCGCTGTTCGGCATCATCGCCGCGGTCTACTACTGGTGGCCGAAGTGGACCGGGCGCATGTACAGCGAGTTCTGGGCCAAGTTCCATTTCTGGTGGACGATGGTGTTCGTCAACCTGCTGTTCTTCCCGCAGCACTTCCTGGGCCTGGCCGGCATGCCGCGCCGCATCCCGGACTACAACGTGGTGTTCGCGGACTGGAACCTGATCAGCTCGATCGGTGCGTTCGGCATGTTCGCCACGCCGTTCCTGATGTTCGGCATCCTGTTCCACTCGCTGAAGAAGGGCGCCATCGCCCCGGCGCGGCCGTGGGAATCGGCGCGCGGGCTGGAGTGGACGGTGCCTTCGCCGGCCCCGCACCACACCTTCGCCACGCCGCCGGTGATCCGCGACGGCGACCTGGCGCACGGCGACATCAGCCATTGAGATGCTGGTGATGAGCGGCCCCGACCGACCCACCGATGAGGCTGCGCAGCGGCGTCGCCGCGCCGTGCGCACGGCGCTGCTGTTCGGCGGCATCGCGTTCGCGATCTACGTCGCCTTCATCGCCTCGGGAGTGATCGGGCGATGAGCACGCAGCGCGGCAACGTGTCCAACAAGGGCATCCTCAAGCTGGCGGCGATCTCGCTGGGCGCGTTCGCGTTCACCTTCTCGCTGGTGCCGCTGTACCGAATCGCCTGCGAAAAGGTGTTCGGCATCCGTCTGGACAACAGCGCCGCCGATGCCTCGGCGGTCGCCTCGGCCGTGCCGGTCGAGCGCTGGGTGACGGTGGAGTTCGACGGCTCGGTCAACTCGAAGCTGCCCTGGGGCTTCCGCCCCAACGAGACCCGCATGCGCGTGCGCGTGGGCGAGCAGTACGAAGCGACCTACGCCGCCCACAACGCCAGCCAGAGCGCCGTCGTCGGCAGCGCGACGCCCTCGGTGGCGCCGGCGCGCGCGTCGGGCTACTTCAGCAAGACCGAGTGCTTCTGCTTCACCGCACAGACCCTGCAGGCCGGCGAAACGCGCGACCTGCCGGTGCGCTTCATCGTCGACCCGGCGCTGCCGCGCGACGTCAACACGATCACCCTGTCGTACACCTTCTTCAAGAACGATGTGCTCACCGACCGCCTTGCGGCGGCGCCATCGTCCACCGTGCCGCATTCGGCACCCTGACCCACCGCTATCCGGACTTTTCGCCATGGCCCAGGCCCCCGCTGACACCGCAGCCCATCACGGCAGCGACCCGAACGTGTACTTCGTGCCGCATCACAGCAAGTGGCCGCTGTTCGCCTCGGTCGCGCTGTTCGTGGCCATGGCCGGGCTGGCGAGCTGGTTCAACGAGGTCAGCTGGGGCCAGTCGCTGTTCTTCGTCGGCATTGCCGGCCTGGCCTTCATCCTGTTCAAGTGGTTTGCCGACGTGATCCTCGAGTCGGTGTCGGGCTACTACAACAAGCAGGTCGACGTCTCGTTCCGGCTGGGGATGGTGTGGTTCATCTTCTCGGAAGTGATGTTCTTCGCCGCGTTCTTCGGCGCGCTGTTCTATGCGCGCCAGTTCGCGCTGCCGTGGCTGGGCGGGTCGGGCCAGGGCGTGGCCACCAACTACCTGCTGTGGGAAGGCTTCAGCTCGGCCTGGCCGAGCAGCGGCCCGGGCGAGGTCGGCGGCCAGTTCCAGACCATTCCCGCCTGGGGCCTGCCGCTGCTCAACACGCTGATCCTGCTGACCTCCGGCATCACCATCACCATTGCCCACCACGCCCTGCGCGCCGGGCAGCGGACCAAGCTGCTGGTATTCCTGGGCCTGACGGTGGTGCTGGGCTGCCTGTTCCTGTTCTACCAGATCGAGGAATACGTCCACGCCTATCGCGACCTCAACCTGACGATGGGTTCGGGCATCTACGGCTCGACCTTCTTCATGCTGACCGGCTTCCACGGCGCCCACGTCACCCTGGGCACGATCATGCTGGCGATCATGTGGTTCCGCTGCGCCAAGGGCCACTTCAGCAAGGAAAACCACTTCGCGTTCGAAGCGGTGGCCTGGTACTGGCACTTCGTCGACGTGGTGTGGCTGGGCCTGTTCCTGTTCGTCTACGTGCTTTGACCGCGGCTGGCGCAATGACCGGCCTGCGGCTGCCATGAGGCGTGCAGGAATCGGGGATCCGGCCCGCTACGCGCCGGATCCGACAGGGGAGGGCGCCGGCATGCCGGCGCTTTCCGCTTTTCCGAACAGCGCAAATGCGATCGGCTGCGCCAATGCGGCCGCGCTGCGCGCGCGCGGCGACAGCGCGTCGGGCATGCGGCCGGTCATCCGCCGCCATCGGGCCCGCCGGGCGGGCCGCAACGCAGCCTCAGGAATTCGGGTTCCGCCCCACGCCGTGGAACTCGATCCAGCCCATGTAGTTGGCCAGCACCACCAGCAGGATCAGGGCGATCGACAGCGCGATGCGCTTGGTCAGCGCGTTCACGGTGCGCTTGCTCTGGCCCTTGTCGGTCAGCATGTAGTACAGGCCGGCGCCGAGGTTCCACAGGATCAGGGCCAGGAAGCCGACCACCACCAGGATCTTGAGCGAATCGTTCATTGCCGGGTCCCGCGGCGCACCGTGCGCCGGTCGCCGTCATTATCGCAGGCACTGCCGTGACGCGAGTGAGCGCACGCCGCACGCGCCTGCTGGGATGGACGCTGGCGCTGCTGGTGATGGCGGTGTTCGCCTCGCTGGGGCGCTGGCAGCTGGGGCGCATGGACCAGAAGCAGGCGATGCTCGACCAGGTGGCCGCCACGCTCGCGCAGCGCCAGCCGCTGCCACTGGCCGCCGCCGCCGATCCGGCGCGTGCGCGCGATTTCGACTGGGCCCAGGGCGAAGGCCGTTTCCTCGCCGCGCCAGCGGTGCTGCTGGACAACCAGCAGCGCGAGGGGCGCCCGGGCGTGCGCGTCTACCGCAGCTTCGCGCCTGCCGGTGGCGCCCCGCTGCTGGTCGAACTGGGCTGGCTGCCGCTGCCCGGCGACCGCACCATGCCGCAGCTGGCGCCGATCGACGGCCCGCAGCGCATCCGCGGCCTGCTGGCACCGCCGCCGTCGGCCGGCATGGCCAAAGGCCTGTCCGCCGCCACCCCCGCCGGCGACGTGCTGGCGGTGCGCCTGGACGCGCCCGGGCTGCCCGCGCTGCTGGGCCTGGACGCGCTGCCGCCGCGCGTGCTCAAGCTCGATCCCGAGCTCGCGCTCGGCTATCCCCGCGATCTCGACGTGCTGCCCAACACCCTGCCGCCGCAGAAACACCTGGGCTATGCCGTGCAGTGGTTCGGGCTGGCCGCGGCCGTGCTCGTCACCGCCCTTGTCCTGACCTTCCGGTTCCGCCGATGAATGCTCCCGTTTCCCCGCAGCAGCGCGGTCGCAACCGCGGCATGCTGATCCTGGTCGTGGTCCTGTTCCTGGGCAGCGCGTTCGTGGCAGGCGCGTTGCGCTTCTCCGGCTGGCGCCCGCACGGCATGAAGAACCACGGTGAACTGCTGCAGCCGCCAGGCGACCTGCGGCAGGTGGTGCCCACCCTGCGCGAAGGCGGCGAGTACGTCTGGAACCCGACCGAACGCACCTGGCGCATCGCACTCGCCCCGGCCGCGGGCTGCGCCAGCGAGTGCGTGCAGCTGTCGCAGCAGCTGGACACGGTCTGGCAGCTGTTCACCCATCGCGCCGACCACGTGCACATCCTCTGGATCGGCGCGGCGCCTGACGGCGTGCAGCGCAACGCCGCCTGGCATGAACTCGAGCCCGCACCGGCCCTGCTCGCCGCGCTGCCGCGCCACCAGGACCCCGCCGGCACGCCCGTCTACGTGATCGATCCGAACGGATTCGTGATCCTGCGCTACGCTCCCGGATTCGATCCGGGACACCTGCGGCAGGACATGGCCCGCCTGCTCAAGCTGCGATGATCTCTTCGAACTCAACCCCGTCGCGTCCGCAGGTGCACCGGCACTTCCACCGGATCGCCTGGCTCACCGTCGCGCTCACCCTGGGCGTGATCGTGTTCGGTGCGTTCGTGCGCCTGTCCGACGCCGGCCTGAGCTGCCCGGACTGGCCGACCTGCTACGGCCGCGCCGCGTGGCCGCAGGCCGCGGTGGACGTGAGCGACCACGCCGCCAGCGCGATCCGCCCGTTCGAGACGCACAAGGCCTGGCGCGAGCAGGTCCACCGCCACCTGGCCGCCACCCTGGGCGTGCTGGTGCTGGCGCTGGCGCTGCTGGCCGCGCGCCGCCGCCGCCATGGCCTGGCGCTGGTACTGGGTGCATCGCTGCTGGTGGCCGCGGCGATCCCGCTGTACATGCAGGGCCACATCGTGCCCGCGCTGGCGGTGGCCGCGCTGGGCGAAGGCCTGCTGCTGGTCGCCGCGATGCGCTGGTCGAACCCCGGATCAGGTCCGGGGCAGGTCAGTGCGCCAGGCCACCGCAGCGACCTGGCGAGTGCGGCCGCGTTGACTCTGGCGGTGGTGATCTTCCAGGCGCTGCTGGGCAAATGGACGGTGACCATGCTGCTCAAGCCGGTCATCGTCATGGGCCACCTGCTGGGCGGCATGCTCACCTTCTCGCTGCTGACCTGGATGGCGTGGCGCGCGACCCACCTGCCGGTGGTGCTGGCCGACGCCACGGTCCTGCGTCGCTGGGTGCTGGCGGCGATTGCCGTACTCGGCGTGCAGATCGCGCTGGGCGGCTGGGTGAGCGCCAACTATGCCGCGCTGGCCTGCGGTGCGGGCGGCTGGACCACCGCCCAGCACCACTACCTGGACTTCCCGCGCTGCGTCGGCCAGTGGTGGCCGCCGTCGGATTTCAGCGAAGCCTTCGTGCTCTGGCGCGGGGTTGGCGTGGATTACGAGGGCGGCGTGCTCGACGGCGCCTCGCGCATCGCCATCCAGATGGCGCATCGGCTGTTCGCCATCGTCGCCGCTCTGATGCTGTGGCTGGTTGCCTGGCGCACGATGCGCACGCCGGGCCTGCGCGCCTGGGCGGTGGTACTGGCGCTGCTGACGCTGGCGCAGGTGCTGCTGGGCGTGTTCAACGTCAAGCTGTCGCTGCCGCTGCCGGTGGCGGTGCTGCACAACGGCGGTGCCGCGCTGCTGCTGTTCCTGCTGGTGTCGCTGCTGGCGCGGCTGCGGCGGCCGGGCTAGGCGCTGCGGCATGAGTACACCGATGCATCCACACGCCAGGCGGGCCATCGCCCGCACCTGCCCGATACCGGAACCCCGATGAGCCGCGCGCGTTCGATCTACCGCCAGTACTGGACGCTGACCAAGCCGCGCGTGGTCGCGTTGATCGTGTTCACCGCGCTGGTGGGCATGTTCCTGGCCGTGCCCGGCCTGCCGCCGCTGCGCGAAACCGTGTTCGGGCTGTTCGGCATCTGGCTGGCAGCCGCGTCGGCGGCCGCGATCAACCACCTGATCGACCAGCGCATCGACAAGGTGATGGTGCGCACCGCCGACCGTCCGCTCGCCACCGGCGCGCTCAACTCGTCGCAGGTGCTGGCCTTCGCGGTGTGCCTGGGCGCGCTGTCGATGACGATCCTGATCGCGCTGGTCAATCCGCTCACCGCTGCGCTCACCTTCGCCTCGCTGATCGGCTATGCGGTGGTCTACACGGGCTTTCTCAAGCGCGCCACGCCGCAGAACATCGTGATCGGCGGCATCGCCGGCGCCGCGCCGCCGCTGCTGGGCTGGGCCGCGGTGACCAACATGCAGGGCCAGTGGGACTGGGCGCACGCGCTGCTGCTGGTGCTGATCATCTTCGTGTGGACGCCGCCGCATTTCTGGGCGCTGGCGATCTTCCGCCGCGATGATTACGCACGCGCGCTGGTGCCGATGCTGCCGGTCACACACGGCGTGGAATACACCCGCTGGCAGATCCTGTTCTACACCGTGCTGCTGTGCGTGGTGACGGTGCTGCCGGTGGCGATCGGCATGAGCGGGTTGTTCTACCTCGGCGGCGCCGTGGTGCTGGGCCTGGCCTTCCTCTGGTACGCCTGGCGCCTGCTCGACCCGCCGGACGAGCTGTTCGCGATGAAGGTCTTCAACTACTCGGTGGTCTACCTGATGGCGCTGTTCGCCTTCCTGCTGGTCGACCACTGGCTGCTGCCCTGGATGGACCCGTCGCCGGTGCAGGCCTTCCAGCTCGAGCGGGTGGACTGAAGGCAGCGGCAAACTCCGACTCACCCGTCATCCCCGCGAACGCGGGGATGCAGTCCGGTTATCAGGCAACGGGTCCACCTTGGACAGGCCTGCGGCCGTCCCAACGCATGCCGGGGTGGCGACGGTCTGCGCTGCCGCTCGCTCCCTCAGCGAATGCAGGGTTCGCGCGCGAACTACCCTCAGCCGGGCCGCGCCCGCTCTGCCACCGCTTCGCGCGTCTCCGGCGTGATCCGCCACTGCGCTGCCTCTTCGTACACGAAGTCCGCATGCAGCTTGCCGCCCGCGCGCCTGAGCTGGATCACGCACACCGTCCACGGCTGTCCATCCGTGCGCGTGGCTTCGCGCAGTTCATCCAGGCGCGCCCCGATGGTGTCGGCCTCGATCTTCGGCGTCGCCGCGACAGGCGCCTGTCCCTCGCGATAGCCGAAGCCGCTGATCCGGCGCACGCCATCGCTGTAGTCGGCGATCAGCGCATAGCCGTCCAGCTCGTGCCCGGCGGTGGCGATATCGCGCAGCAGCAGTTCGCCGATGCCGCGCACCAGTGCGTCGCGGTCGGGCGTACTCAAGACGCGGTCCCGATCATCTCGTCCATGCCATCGCGCGCAATCCGGTCGAACACCTGGCCAGCCTCGTTGTCGAACACGATCAGCGTCGGATCATAGACCGCCCTGCCGCTGGCCGGGTCGATCACCGCATAGTCCACGTGCACCTGGTCGGGCCGCGCGCCGTCACCGGGGCCGAGCCGGATCTCCACGTGCACCTCCATGCCCTGCGCCAGCCAGTCCGACCATTCCTGCTCCATGCCCGCGTACACGCGCTGGTTGAGGTGGCTCTCCTGCGGGAACATGTTCACCGGCCCGTGCCCGTTGACGAAGCGGTAGGCCAGCATGTGGCCCACGTCGTCGCCGCTGCCCTTCATGTCGTTGTCGCTGCGGAAGCGGCTCTGCGCATTGGCCTCGATGCGATCCGAATCGCGGCCGCCGCTGCCCGGCTCCCAGGTCAGCACGGCATCGGCCGATACCGGCCGGCCGGCGTCGTCGATCGTCCACACCACCTCGTTGGATTCGCCGCTGCCGGTCTCGGTGACCACCCCGGTGATGCTGCCGCCTTCGACGTCCTCGCCGATGCGCACGGTCTGCGGCGGTGGCGTGCCGTCCAGCAGCATGCGCCGGTAGGCAGCGCCATCCAGGCTGGCCGGGTCGTCCAGCATCGCGGTGTGGCGGATGAAATCCTCGCGCTGCGCCGGGTAGGACGCCGGCCCGCCATCGCGCGGCGCATCGAACAACCGGTGCGAACCGGTCATCACCCGCAGCTCGCCATCGGCGGTCATCTCCAGCGACAGACGCAGCTCTTCGATCGACGCCAGCCCGTTGGCCGCCGCCAGCGCGCGGAAGCTCGCCTCCATCGGAGTGCCGGCATAGTCGCGCCCGTCCACCTCGATGCGCGTGCGCGGCGGAATCGTCGCCGGGTCGAACGGATTGAGTGCACGCATGCGCGCCGGCGTGGCGTCGTCGTTGTGCATGGTCGCCTCGAAGCGCAGCGGCACGGCCTGCGCGTCCGCGCCCGGCGCGGAGACGAACATCTCGCCGCTTGCGCTCCAGTGGGTGGTGTACTGGGCCTCGCGCTCGCCGGTGATGCGGACCGAGCCGCGGTCGAGCGCGAACTCGACGTCCGCCGGATCGGCCGACAGCAGGGCCTCGTCGAAACCCGCGCCGCCCGGATCGACCGCGCGCGGCGGCAGCATCGGCCCTTGCGAGCCCGGAGGCGGCAGCGGCGGCGGAAACCGGAGCGTCTCGAACGACATGGCGGCCCGTGCATTCGGCGCCGTATGGCACCTTTCGCCGACGAGACTACGCGGCGCTGCCGCGCGGCGACATTGGGGAAAACCCGTGGCTCGACCGCCGCCTCAGCCCGCGCGCAGCGTGCAGGCTGCGGATGACTGCAATGGACGGCGCAGGCGGATCAGCGCGCCGCGGCGCAGCCGACCGCTACGGCAGCGCGAACTTGCGCATCGGCCGCGCCGGCCACAGCGAAGTGAACTGCGCCCCGCCCACCAGCCGGAACGCGGCAGACACGCCGTGTTCGATGCCAAGTTCCTCCAGCACGCTGCGGACGCGCCGGAACGCATGCCGCGGATCGGCCGTGGCCATGAACAGGTTGATCTCCTTGGCGGTGACGTCGTAGCCCTCCAGTTCCACCGCATCGCCCAGCGCGGCCTGCAGCCGCGCCTCGATGGTGGTCAGGAAGTCCTCGCTCTCCAGCGACTTGCGCCAGAACTTGACCACGAGTTGATAGTCCATCGCTGCACCTCCTGCCGGGCCCGGCTCGCGCGACCCGACAGGATACGGGGCCGGACGCGAGGGCGCTGTGGTGCTGCGCGTCCGCGCGCAGATCGGGCGCGGGCCTCGCGGCGAGATGACAGCGTGTACGACCGGGGCAGCGTGCGATGCAGTCTGCCGTGCATTCCCGATGGGCGCCTGCGCTACGCCCCCGACTGCGCCTTGCGGTACGCCACCAGCGCATTGGCGTGGCCGTGGCCCAGGCCATGCGTCTGCTTGAGGAAGGCCACCTGCTGCATGTGCGTGTGCCCGGCCACCGTGTCCAGCAGCGCCAGCCAGTGCGCCACGGGCTGGCCATAGGTCTTCTCGATCGAGGGAAAGTACGACGCCGGGCCCTTGATGGCGGTCTTCACGGTCATTGCCTGCTCCTGTGCGGAAAGTGGACGTGGCCGGCGAGGCTGCGCCTGGCCCTGTGGGGACAACGAACGACGGCGCACCGGATCGACGCAAGCGCTCCGTCAATCTCCGCGCTCGGGCGGGTCTGTGGCCAGCAGGCCGAGGGTCATCGGGTCTTCGCCCGCGCCCGTGCGCAGCGCCGCATGGAATACGCTGCCCGGTGCCGACACCGCCGCGAACAGCGTCATGCACGAGCGGAACTTCATCCCGTCCAGTTCGCCGAAGATCTGCGCCGGCGGCTGTGCGGCCTCCAGCACGCAGCGGGTCGCGGCCTCGAGTCGTGGACCAAGCAGCGGATGCGCCAGATAGGCGTGCGCCTCCTCCACGCCATCGATGCCGTAGTGCATCGATGACGCGCTACGCCCCAGCCCGCGCAGCTGCGGGAACACGAACCACATCCAGTGCGTCCGCTTGCGCCCCGCGCGAATCTCATCAAGCGCCCGCTCGTACACGCCGGTCTGCACCTCGACGAAACGCGCCAGCCCACCGCTCATGCGCGTCCCCGCGCCGGACGCCGGCGCGCCTCATCGTGCCAGGTCACCGGCGGTGTCGACGTACGTACAGTCGCAGCCACGCGGCAATGCCATCTGCGCAGGGCCATCCTCCGGCTCATGCCATCGGCTGGCGGATGATGGTCCGCCATTTCGCCGGTGCCGCCCGACGCACGTCACTCAGATAGATCTCGTGGTGCTTGCCCGCCAGCCGCCCGCGCTCGGCGATGAACGCATGCACGCGTTCGATCGTCGGCCCTTCCTCGCTGAAGGGCCCCACGTGCAGCATCTGGGCGCAGCGGCCCTCGGCGAACGGCTCCAGCCGCAGCCGGTCGAGGGCCGCCAGCGCTTTCTTCGCACGCACCTGTGCCATCGCCGCCTCCAGCACTGCATCCTCCACAACCTCCGGCTGCAGGATCATCATCGTCCAGTGCCAGCGCGCGCGATCCCCGGTGGCAAACACCGCGTGGTCGTCGGCCCACCACAGCCCTTCCAGCGGCATCACTGCGTAGTCGATACCGCTGCCGCGCTTGAGCATGAACCTGGTCGCGTACGAGACCGAGAACAGCGCCTCCACCGCTTCGGCATAGGCGGGCGAGGTATTCGGATCGCCCTGGCCGTCGATCATCAGGAAGCGCAGCCGCGGCACATCCACCTCCACCACCGATCTCGCCGATGCGGCGTAGAGATGCTTGAGTTCGCGCTTCAGGTCGATCCTGGACATGCCGGGGTTCGCGACGGTGGTCATGTTCCCGATCGTAGCCTCAGCGGACCGCGGCCGCACACCGTGCGGTCAGGTGCTCGAGTTCATCGAACAGCGCCGCATCCACCGCCTGGAAGTTGAAGCAGGACTTGCCCTGCATGCGCTTGCGCAGGGCCGGCGTGATGCCGTCCAGCAGCGCGGGGTCCTCGTACACCGGCATGAGGTGATAGCTGACGTAGGACTTCTTCGCCTGCACCGCGCCGAAGAAGGCGGGCTTGGCCTTCGGCGTTGCCGGCGCGACCTCCACGTACAGGTGGCCGGGCTGGTCCGTGCGGATCGAGAGGCCCTGCGCGTGCCTGCGCAGGATGGACGACAGTGCGTCGAAGACCGCGTCGTGGTCGCTCATGGCTGCCTCGATGCGCCGCGTGGCGCGTGGTTGATCGATTGTCCCGGTGCTTCCTGCACGCCTGCGGCCTCCCGGAATCGCGCCCCTGTGATGCCACTCACTTGCGCAGGATCTTCCCCATCGCCTTGCCCTTCGCCAGCTCGTCGACCAGCTTGTCGAGGATGCGGACCCGGCGCATCAACGGATCTTCCACAGTTTCCACACGCACCCCGCAGACCACGCCGGTCACACGCGCGCTGGCCGGGTGCATCGCCGGCGCCTGCGCGAAGAAGGTCTCCAGATCGTGCGCCTTCGCGATCTGCTGCTGCAACCCGTCCTGCGTGTAGCCGGTGAGCCAGCGGATGACCGTGTCCACCTCCTCCTGCGTGCGGCCCTTGCGCGTGGCCTTCTGCACGTACAGCGGGTACACGCTGGAGAAGGCCACCCTGGAGATCGGGCGTGTGCTCATGCGTCCTGGCCGCCCGCCATGCCGCGTCCGCACTGCGGCCGACGCACCGCGCCCTGCCACAGCGGCATGATGGAACTAGACCCGCTGCTGGAACGCCAGGTGGTAACCATTGCAATCCCGGATGCCGAATTCCCTGGAGCCGTAGGACATCTCCTGGAGCGGCCACTCCACCTGCACCGATTCCCGGATGGCCGCGAAGTACCGATCCACGTCCGGGATGGCGAAGTAGAGGGTGCCGGAGAAGCCGTCAGGCGCTCCCCAGAGGGTAGTGAAGATCAACTTGCCCCCGTGCATCTCGACGGTGAGCGTGTTCTCCGCAGTCTCGGATGCGGCGAAGCCGAGCACGGATTCATAGAAGCGGCGGGTATCGGCCAGGTCGCCGGTCCGCAAGAGGAGTGTCAGTGACATGGCGATTCCGTGCAGGCCAGGCCGGCAGGCAGGTGGGATTCGGTCAGCGTGCCGGTGTGAATGGGCAAGATACGCAGGCGCGGTTGGACCAGGCAAGTGAATCGCCCACGGCGCCGTCAAACGGCGCGGCGAGACGGAAGTCCCTGCAGCAGGACGATCGGCCATGCAGCGCGATCGCCTCCGCGCAGACCCCCCGCCGTTCCGGTCACGAGGGTCGGATGCTGCCTTCCAAGGGGTCCAGGCTCGCGTCCTATTGCTGCTGCCCGATTCCCGCAGGAAGCTCCACCCAGCCGTGCTTGCGCTCCCCATAGACCGACACGCCGGGCGGCGGGAAACCGGGGTCGGCGAACGCGCCGACGGGGATCGCCACCAGCTCCGGCTGCGCATCCGCCGTGTAGTACACCGTGTCGCCGCACACTGGACAGAAGTGGAACCGCGCACGGCCGCCCTCGTCGCCGACCCGGACATACATGGTGCTGCGCCCAGCGATGGTCACCGCCCCGGCCGGGAACCTCGCCTGCGTCGCGAACACGCTGCCGCTGCGCCGCTGGCAGGCCAGGCAATGACAGATGGAGATGCGGCCAGGATCGGCCTCGGTGGTGGCGGTGAGCTGGCCGCAGGTACAGGCGGCTTGGCGAAGCGGCATGGCGGACCTCGCAAACTGGGCAGGGCTCAATGATGCCCGGATGGATCGGGCAGGCGCGCGCGGATCAGGCGGACGGTCTGGGCAAGCCGGTCGACCGGGGCGCGTACCCGCCCGAGGCGCTCGGCATCCCCGCTCGGGTCATGCGCCGTGCCCCGCGCGCGCCCGGCGCCGTCGAACGTCGCCAGCTGCGGCGGGCCGATGCCCCAGTCGCTGCCCGCCTGCCGCGGCACCACGTGGAAATGGAAGTGCGGCGTTTCCTGCCCGCTGTACACGCCGTTGTTCTGGAAGGTGAGGATGCCCAGCGGATCGAATGCGCCGACCAGCGCCTCGGCCACCCGCTTCGCATGGCGCATGACCGCCTCGCATTCCGCGCTGTCCAGGTCCAGCAGCGTCGCCACGTGCCGCCGCGTGATCACGCAGCACTGGCCGACCTCGAACTGCCAGGGGTTGATCACCGTCAGCGTGTGTGGGCCTTCCTCGATGACCGCCCAGCGGTCCTCGCGCGCGATCACCTCGCACAGGTCGCAAGGGTGGCGGATGGGGAGCTGGATCATCTGCGTGTGCGCCAACGCCTGAGTCAAGCCGTGCCGCGAAGCCGTGTCGGCTTGAATGACTTTTTAGGGGGCAAGCCTAGCACTGCCCACCTAGACACTATCGCGAGCCAGAAGCATAGCGCCCACAAAGAAAGACCACAGGATTCCGGCAGCTGTGCCGAGATGGACAAGCCCCACCCAGCGGTTGCGCAAGCTCAGTATAGAAGACGGAATGAGCAGGACAGCCGTGATTATCCCGATGCAGTAGGCCCACTGGACAGGCTTCGAAGCGCTTGCGCTGGCGAGATGGAGATGGGCGAACGCAAATGAGAAGAGAGAAAAGCTAAGCAAGCCAGGAGCTGCAGCGAGGATCCGGCGGCCGTGACGTGTGCCGAAAGCCAGAAGCGCTGCTGGAGCGAGCAGTAGGCAAGCGCCGAGCGCAAGCTCTTCCAACGCGCTTATGGCATCAAGGTCCATGAGCTATCCGTTCCCTTAACGCCAGAGTTAAGCCGCGCCGCGAAGCGGCATCGGCTTGAATGAATTGTTAGCCGCTACGGCTGCGGCAGAATGCGATCCGTGTCTTGATTGCATTGGCTATGACCGATCCAATCGCGAGCATGACGAAGGCCAACGGAGTGGCCATTGTTAAAACACCGAACAAAGAGCCCAAGTTGTCGCGGCCGAACTGGTACGAAATGACGATGCCTGCTGTTGAGAGAATCGTCAGTGCCGCTCCGACGATAAGCAAGCTCTTGGGCTTTGCAAACAGGGACAGCGCTGCGCTGCCGAATATGAGAAAAAGCCATGTGAGGTACGCAGGATCCATAGCGGCTAACGCCTGAATTAAGCCGCGCCGCGAAGCGGCGTCGGCTTGAATGAATTGTTAGGCTCCGCAGGTTAACAAAGTAAGTGCACCACCCCCGCCGCCCGGAAATCGGGAGGTGAGCTGGCAGACTGGGTGGGATCCCTCCGGCAAGAGACGATCCCCCATGTACAACCAGCTCACCGTGGACGAAC
>Ga0247738_10000104_pt1 | contig 45079 bp, 39 predicted proteins | sample UWRJL013104B2_FD_180936 | JGI IMG/M metagenome (GOLD analysis project Ga0247738, IMG submission 180936) | Plant litter microbial communities from Arlington Agricultural Research Station in Wisconsin, United States - UWRJ-L013-104B-2 | ecosystem: Environmental > Terrestrial > Plant litter >...
CCAGGGCCGTTGCCGCACGGGCTCGACAGCCAGCAGGTCTTGCAGCGCGAACCGCACATTGCCCACCACCGAAGAACCCACCGGCGCACGCGCGGCGGCTTCGGCATCCTCCGTCACCTGCCACAGCTGCGCACCGGGCGGCGTGTGCGCCCCGGTGCCTTCCACGTGGTAGGTGAACACCGGCGCGCCGATCACCACGATGAGGTCGTGGCCGGCCAGCTTCTGCACGATTTGCGCTCGCACGGCCGGCAGGAAGCCATGGAACAACCGGTGGTCTTCGGGGAAGCCCGCGCGCGCCGACATGGGCGCGTTGTAGACCGGCGAGCGGTAGCGCTCGGCGAACCGCACGATCTCGTCCCACGCGCCTTCGCGCTCCACTTCTGCGCCCACCACCAGGGCGGGCCGCTCGCTGCCGGCCAGCGCGTCCAGCAGGGCCGCGATGCCTTCGGCGTCGGGCCGCGTGCGGCGGCTCACGTGGCGCATCGCCACAGGCGAAGCCGGCATGTCCCAATCGTCGGACGGCACCGACACCAGCACCGGGCCGCACGGCGCCTGCAGCGCGCGGTGGCACGCGGTGGCAATCGCCTGCGGCACATCCTCGGCGCGCGCGGGCTCGATGCTCCACTTCACGTAGGGCTTGGGCAGCTCGGTGGCCTGCTCGGAAGCGAGGTAAGGATCGAACGGCAGGATGGAGCGCGACTGCTGGCCGGCAATGATCACCAGCGGCGTGCGGTTCTTGAACGCCGTGTAGATGTTGCCCATGCCGTTGCCCACACCGGCAGCGGAATGCAGGTTGACGAAGGCCACCTTGCCCGTGGCGTGGGCGTAGCCGTCCGCCATGCCCACGCACACCGCTTCCTGCAGACCCAGCACGTACTGGATGTCGGCCGGGAAGTCGCGGAACATGGGCAGCTCGGTCGAGCCGGGGTTGCCAAAGATGGTGTCCACGCCGAACTGGCGCAGCACGTCGTACACGCTGTCGCGAACGGTGGAGGGGGACGAGGAAACGAGGCTCATGCGGAATAGCTGCGGTTGACGAACTTGGTGTGGAGGTAACTGTCGAGGCCCTCTTCGCCGCTTTCATAGCCATAGCCACTGTCGCGGACACCGCCGAACGGCGCTTCGGCCACGGTCACGGTGGTGCTGTTGATGGCGATGCTGCCCACCTCCAGGTCGGCAATCATCTGGCGTTGCAGGCGCGCAGAGTCGGTGAACACGTAGGAGCCCAGGCCGTAGCGCGTGGCGTTGGCGAGTTCAATGGCTTGCGCCGGGGTGTCGAAGGCGCGGATCAGCGCGACCGGGCCGAAGGGTTCTTCGCGCATGGCCTTCGCACCGGGGTTCACATCGGCGAAGACGGTGGGCTGGTGGAAATACCCCGTCTCGCCCACCCGCTCGCCGCCCGCCACCAGCGTGCCTTCGGCGCGCGTGGCCGCGACCAGTTCGCGGATCGCGCTCAGGCGCCGTCCGTTGGCCAGCGGCCCCATGTCGGTGCCTTCGGCCATGCCGTCTCCCACACGCAACTCCGAGGCGGCGGACGCGAAGGTGTCCACGAAGCGCGCGTAGGCGCCTTGCTGCACGAAGAAGCGCGTGGGCGCGTGGCACAGCTGCCCGGCGTTGCGGAACTTGGCCGCGACCAGCTGCCGCGCCACGGCGTCCACGTCGGCGTCGTCGAACACGATCACCGGCGAGTGGCCGCCGAGCTCCAGCGTCAACCGCTTGAGGCCGGGCGCGGCCAGGCGGGCCAGGCTTTGGCCGACCGCAACCGAGCCGGTGAAGGAGACCTTGCGGATCACGTCCGAGGCGATGAGGTGCGAGGACACCAGCTGCGGCACGCCGAACACGAGGTTGATGACGCCATCGGGCGCGCCCGCCTCGATGAAGCACTCGACCATCTTCGCAACCGAGGCCGGGGTTTCCTCCGGTGGCTTCAGGATGCAGGAACACCCCGCCGCCAGCGCCCCGCCCAGCTTGCGTGCCGCGAGGATCACCGGCACGTTCCAGGGCGACATCAGCAGACAGGGACCCACGGGCTCCTTTCGCACTTCGTAGTCGGCGCCGGGCTGCGGCGCCGGCAGGATGCGGCCGTAGACGCGCTTGGCCTGCTCGGCGTACCACTGCACCATGTCGGCGGCCACATCCACTTCCATGCGCGCCTGGGCCAGGGGCTTGCCCTGTTCCAGCGTCAGCAACCGGGCAATGGCTTCGCGTTGTGCGCGCAGGTTCTGCACCCCTTGCATGAGCACCCGCTGGCGCGCCGCTGCCGGGGTCGCGCGCCAGACGCGGAAACCCTGCTCCACCGCTGCGAGGGCGTCGTCGAGGTCGCGCGCGGAGGCGTGCGTCAGCTCGTCGAGCACCGCTTCGGTTGCGGGGTTGATGACGGGGCTTCGGGTTTCTGCGCTGCCGGTGCGCCATTGCCCGCCGATGAACAGGCGTGGCGCGCGGTAAGTGGTGTCGCTGCCGGGCATGCTCACTGATCCGCCTTGATGTTGTTCTTGCGGGCCACTTCGGTCCAGGTGGGGATCTCCTGCGCGATCTGGCGGGCAAAGGCCTCCGAGGTGTTGGAGGCGGGCGTCAGGCCAAGCTGGCTCATGCTCTTGAGCGTCTCCGGGTGCTGCACCGCCTTGGCGACTTCACGCTCCAGCAGCTTCACGATGGGTGCGGGCGTGCCGGCAGGCGCGAACAGGCCGATCCAGAACTGGATGCTGAGGTCGATGCCCTGTTCCTTCAGCGTGGGGATATCAGGGAAGGACGGGTTGCGCGTGTCGGACGACACGGCCAGGCCGCGCACCAACTTGCCGTTGATGGCGCCGGCCGCCGGGCCCGGGTCAAGCATGCTGAAGGTGGTCTCGCCACCGGCCACGGATTTCATCGAATCGCCGCTGCCCTTGTAGGGAACGTGTTGCGACTGGATGCCGGTGCGTTCCTTCAGCAGCTCGGTGGCAAGCTGGAACGTGGACGCGCTGGAGGCGTAGTTGGAGAGCTGGGGGTTTTCCTTGGTGTACTTGACCAGGTCGGGCATCGACTTGAAGGGCGAGTCCGCCTTGACCGAGACGATCAGCGGAAAGGTCGCGATCGTGGAGATCGGAATGAAGTCTTTCTGCGGCGAGTACGGCAGGTTCGAGTAGGTGGCGGCGTTGATCACGAGCGGGCCACTGGCGCCGATCATCAGCGTGTAGCCATCGGGCGCGGCCTGCTTGGTCACCACCGCGCCCACGATGGCACCGGTGCTGGGGCGGTTCTCCACCACCACTGGCTGGCCCAGGCTGTCGCCCAGGCGTTTGGCGACGATGCGCGCCAGGATGTCGTTGGAGCCGCCTGGCGAATAACCGACGATGAACTTGATGGGCTTGGACGGGTAGTTGTCCTGGGCGTGCACGGCCACGGCAAAAGCGGAAAGCGCGACGCAGGCCACGAGGGTTCGGCGAATCATTGTCTTGTCTCCTGTTCTTGAAGGGTTCAAGTATTGGCGCGATGCCATGCCACGTAAAATGGTGAATTGCTCTGATCCATAACTTTTTGAACATAGCAGGACAGCCATGGACTGGACGAATCGACTGCGCCTTCGGCACCTGCAGATCCTGGTCAGCCTGGCCGAGACGCAGAACATCAGCCACTCCGCCGAGCGGCTGCACATGACGCAACCCGCGCTTTCCAAATGGCTCAAGGAGCTGGAGGCCGACATCGGATTGACGCTGTTCGAGCGCCACGCGCGCGGGCTTCGCCCCACCGCCCATGGCCAGATCCTGCGGGAGTTCGCCGTGCACATCGGCAACGAACTCGATCGCGCGCGGGAAGAGATGTCCGCGCTGCGCGACGGCGGCGCCGGGCGCGCCGTGATCGGTGCATCGGGCGCCACGATCGCGGGCGTGGTGCCGCAGGCCGTGCTGTCGCTGCTGGCCAGCATGCCCAACGCGAGCGTGGAACTGGTCGAAGCGCCAATGGACCGCCTGTTCCAGCAACTCACGCAGCGCGAGATCGACATCGCGGTGGGCCGCCCGGCGGCCAAGTACCACGACCCCGGCATCGCCTCGGAGGTGCTCTACGAAGAGCGGCTGCATTTCGCCGTGCGTCCCGATCACCCGCTGGCCCAGCGCAAAACCCTGCAATGGTCGCACCTGCAGGCCCAGCGCTGGGTGGTGTGGACACGCGACATCCCTGCGCGCGACCTGCTCGAATCGGCGCTCTCGGCCGCCGGCCGCACCATCCCCAACGCGAGCGTGCAGTCGAACTCACTGCTGGCCACCATCGCCCTGGTGGCGGAGAGCGACATGGTGGCCGTGGTTTCCGAACGCGCCATCGAATTGCCGGAGCGCTGGAAGATGCTCAAGCGCCTGCCCCTGCTGCTGGAGACGCCCAGCGCCATGACCATGTACTGGCGCAAGGACGCGCGAGGCTTCGCCGCCGTCGATGGTTTGCTCGATGCGCTGCGCAAGGTGGCGCGGCAGCCGCCAAGAACCAACCGCTTGAAGAACCGGCCCTAGCCCGGCAGGCGTGAAGCGGCCTTCTTCACGGCCGAGGCAAACGCCGTGGCTGCCAGCTTGGGCTGCGTGCCCCGAAGGGACACGACGTGCAACTCGATGTGCACGGTGGGGTTGCTCAGCATGGACACCTTGAGGCCCTGGCGAAGGCAATCTTCGAGTGCGAAGGACGGCACGATGGCGTGCCCCCGGCCCGCGCGCACCATGGCGATGAGGGTGCCGATCAGGTTCATGCGCGGCCGTTCCTCGTGTGCACGCCCGATGCGCGCCAGGTGCTTCTCGATCACGGCCTGGATCGGGTTGTCGACAGGCAGGCTGATCAGCGGCAACTCCGCCAGGCTGCCCCAGGTCTGGCTGGGCCCCAGCCCGCCTGCGCCCTTGCCCGGTGGGCTGATGCGCATGAGCCGAAACTTGCACAGCGGCTGGCGCAGCAGGCCCACGGCAGGCTTGATGAAAAAGCCCAGGCCGATGTCGGCTTCGCCCTCCAGGATGCGTTGCCGCACCACGCTCACGTCCACGTCCGCCAGATGGATCTGAACCTGCGGATGGCTTTGGTTGAAGGTGCTGATCACCTCTGGCAACAGGCTGGCCGACACCATCGGGGTGGCCGCGACGTCGATGCGAGAGCGCACGGCCGCCTCACTGCCGCCGATCACGTCCTCGATGGACCGCAACTCGGCCACGATGCGCTCGGCCACCGGCTGCAGGCGCCGCCCCGCGTCCGTCAGCGTGACGGAGCGCGTGGTGCGGTCGAAAAGGCGCGCGCCCAACTGGTCTTCCAGCTCCTTGACCAGCATGCTCATGCCGGAGGGCGACAGGTGCACCTGCTCGGCCGCCTTGGCGAAGCTGCGCAGACGGCTGGCCTCCAGGAAGGCCTGGAGTTGCCGACTGCCCACATTGATCAGTTTTCTTGAAGAGTTCTTCAAAATCTTCCGTTTGATGAATGTCAAAGGTGTTGCTGTAATTCTCCTTCATCAATGGAGACAACACCATGAACACCCCTTTCACCCTTCTTCCGCCCTCCCCGCTTCGCCGGCGCCTCGTGCTCGGCGGCCTGGCCACGGCGGCCGCGCCCTTCGTGCGCGCCCAGGGCCCCGCCGCCACCGGCCCGGTGCGCCTGGTGGTGCCCTTCACCCCGGGCACCGGCATCGACCTGATCGCCCGCCAGATCGCACCCCAACTCGCGGAACGCATGAAGCGTCCGTTCTTCGTGGAGAACAAGGCCGGCGCCTCCGGCAACATCGGCACCCAGGAGGTCGTGCGGTCCGCGCCCGACGGCAGCACGCTGCTGGTCAGCGTCAACACGCTGGTGATGAACGCCGCGCTGTATCCGAACGCGGGCTTCAACCCGGTCAAGGACCTCGCGGCCGTCTCGCTCACGAGCTGGGGCCAGCTGCTGCTGGTGACCCACCCCAACACCAAGATCGATTCGCTCAATGGCCTGCTGGAGCGCGCCCGCGCGCGCCCGGGCGCGCTCAACTACGGTTCGCCCGGTGCCGGCACGCCGCACCACCTGGCGATGGAGCTGCTGAAGAACCGCGCCAAGATTTCCATCACCCACATCGGCTACCGGGGCACGGCGCCGGCCGTGACCGACCTGCTGGGCGGGCAGATCGAACTGATGTTCCTGCCAATCCACGTGGCGCTGCAGCACATCAAGTCGGGCAAGCTCAAGGCACTGGCCATCAGCTCGAACCAGGCGAACCCGCTGCTGCCCGACGTGCCCCCATTGAGCAGCCTGAACATCGGCAACCTGAATGTGGACATGTGGTATGGCGTGCTTGCGCCGGCGGGCACGCCTCGCCCGCTCATCGAGCGGCTGAACAAGGAACTGCAGGAGATCCTGGCGCAACCCGCGATCGCGACCGCGTTTGAAACCCAGGGCATGACGCCCGCGCATTCCACCCCGGAAGCGTTTCAACAGTTGATGGCCGCTGACGCCCAGCGCTGGGCCAGCCTGATCAAGGCCCAAGGCATTACCGCTGAGTGAGAAAGCTGCAATGAGCAAACACAACAACAAACCCGACACCTTCGACGCCGAGGTGGTGATCGTCGGCGGCGGCCCGGTGGGCATGGGCCTGGCGATCGAGCTGGGCCAGCGCGGCGTGCGCTGCGTGGTGGTGGAGCGCTACCCGCAACCGCAGCCGATCCCCAAGGGCCAGAACCTGACCCAGCGCACCATGGAGCACTTCCACGCCTGGGGTGCGGAGCCGGCGCTGCGCGCCGCGCGCACCATTCCCCCAGAGTACGGCATCGGCGGCCTGACGGCCTACGGCACCCTGCTCGGGCCGCACTACGACTGGCTGCAGCGCGACCTGGTCAAGCCCTACTACTTCACCGGCAACGAGCGGCTGCCGCAATACGCCACCGAGGCGGTGCTGCGGCGCCGCGTGGCCGAGCTGCCCAGCGTGCACACCTTGTTCGGCTGGGAAGCCGAGGACGTGCAGCAGGACGCTGAAAGCGTGACGGTGAGCGTGGTGGAGCGCGGCGGCTCGGGCCGCCGGCAGCTGCGCGCGGCCTATGCCGTGGGCTGCGATGGCGCCCGCTCGGTGGTTCGCGAGAAGGCCGGCATGACCCAGAGCCGCACGGACCACGACCGCATGATGGTCTTGCTGGTGTTCAAGTCCGAAGGGCTGCACGAGTTGCTGAAGTGCTACCCCGGCAAGTCTTACTACAACGTGCTTCAACCCGACTTGAAGGGTTACTGGAAATTCTTCGGGCGCGTGGACCTGGGCAGCACCTGGTTCTTCCATGCGCCGGTGCCACCCGGCACCACCAAGGACAACTTCGACTTCGCCGCTTACCTGCAAGAGGCCGTCGGCGCGCCGTTCGAGATCGAGTTCGAGCACATCGGTTTCTGGGACCTGCGCTTCATGCTGGCCGACCGTTACCGCCAGGGCCGCGCCTTCATCGCTGGCGACGCCGCCCACAGCCACCCGCCTTACGGTGGCTACGGCGTGAACTCGGGCCTGGAAGACGCGCGCAACCTGGGCTGGAAGCTCGCGGCCACGCTGCAGGGCTGGGGCGGTGAATCGCTGCTGGATTCCTACGACGCGGAGCGCCGCCCGGTGTTCGACTCCACCATCCGCGACTTCATCGCCAAGTCCATCGAGACCGACCGCGAGTTCCTGGAGACACACGACCCGGCCATCGACCAGGCCCGGTTCGACGAGGCCTGGCAGGCGCGCGCCAAAGGCGCAGTGGGGGAGGTGCATTCGTTTGAGCCGAATTACGAGGGCTCGCCGGTGGTGCAGCCCGACGGCAGCGGGAAAGGCCCGAGCTCGGTGGGCTCGCACCAGTTCATCGCCCGCGCGGGCCACCACATCGCACCGGCGGTGCTCTCCTCAGGCAGCAATGTGTACGAAGCCTTCGGGCCCGGCTTCACGCTGATCGCGCTGGGCGCCAGCGCCGATGAGGCGCAGGCGTTCCGCGACGCAGCGGCCGCCCTGAAACTGCCGCTGAATGTGGTGGAAGACGCCCGGGCCGGCGAAGCCGCACGCTACGAGGCGCGCCTGGTGCTGGTTCGGCCGGACAGCTTCGTCGCATGGACCTCGGACTCGCCGGGAGTCAGCGAAGCACAGGCACGCACAGTGTTGGCGATGGCAAACGGCGGCTGATCCCGGGCCCAGTGGGGCGGGCCACCTCGCCGGGCTCGTGCCCTCAGTACAGGAAAACCTCGCCCCCCCGGCTGGTGAAGAGCTTTCTCGCGATGTCCCTCGCCTCCCCTCTTTCCTGGCTGGCGATCGCGCGCACGTACTGCAGCTTCTCGGCGTTGAGGCCAGGGAACCGCGTTGCGAGGTCGGCTTCACCACGCGCCTCACAACGAATCGCCTCGCCGTAGGACCAGCGCAGATCGTTGCACAGCTCCAGCACCTGCCTGGCCGCCACCGCGCGGGGCAGGCGCAGGCCATGAAATTCCAGGTACTGGGCCAGCTGAGCCTCGTCCTCGGGATCGATGTCCAGGGTGCCGTTGTCCGCATGGGTTCGGGCGCGCGCATAGAAGTCCAGCTGGGTCAGGGCCTCCACCTCGTCGGGCCGCAGGCGAACGGGGAGGTCCTGGGCGGGCTCGGCTGGCACGCTGTGCCGGGGGTGGGTCAATGGAAACGGAATGACGGACATGGGCTGGATTCTGCAGCCCCTTGCGCAAGCAAAATATCCGGGTCGGTCCGCCTCTTCATAAAGCCCTTGAAAGCGTGAATTCGTCACCCGGGGTTCGCCGCCCAGCAACGCCATCGCTCACTCCTGGCGGACGTCGATCACCTGGCTCAGATCAACCCCCATCCGGGCCGCCTCGCCCAGCAGCGCTTGCTTCTCCGCAGCGGAAATGGTCTTCTTCCTGGAGAGCAGCCAGAAATAATCCAGCTTGTTGCCGATGACGAGCGCGGTCTGGTAATCGTCGCTCAAGCGAACGACGTTGTAGCCGCCATAAAAAGGACCGAAGAAAGACACCTTCAGCGCCGCTGTGCGCGGGTCCCCCAGAAACCGGGCCGTCCCTGTCGCTTCCTTCCACGCATTCTTCTCCGGGTTGAATCCCCGATTCACCACCTTCACCGTGCCGTCGGGGTTCAGCGTGTATTGAGCGCTGGTGTTGACAAGGCCTCTTTCAAAGCGGTGGTCGATCCTCGCCAGTTCGTACCAGGTGCCGGCGTACCGACTGACATCGAAGTTCGTGACGGGACGGACGTTGTCGGGCACGCGAACCGCACAGCCGGACATGAACAACACGCCGGCGGCAACCGCGACGGGCAAAACCCAAGTAGGTGTTTTCAACATGGGGCGTTTGTATGCGCACCGAACGCGCGAGTCTGTTCGGCATCGCACACCCGGCGCTAGGGCTCGATCTCGCGCGCCAACGCGTCCTGCAGCTGCGCCGCCAGCGCGATGAGCGAGCCTGAGAGATCGCGCACCACGCGCGCCAGCGGCTCCTCGGTGGAGACGCTGAGGTTGAGCACGTAGACGCCCTCCACGGTGCTCAGCGGCATCGCCATCGCCACCACCTCCGGCTGCCAGGACGCCGCGCAGAAACCCTGCTCGTGCACCTGACGGATGGCCGCCAGGATGTCGGCCTGCACTTCGGGCCAGTGAGTGCCACCGCGCCGCTGGAACACGCTGAACAAGGCCTTGCGCCGGCTGGCCGACACGGTGGACAGGTACGCCCGGCCCAGCGAGGTGAGCTCCATCGGCACCCGCTGCCCGGAGACCACATTGCGCAGTGCCACGCGGCGGTTGTAGCGGATGGATTCCAGGTACACCATCTCGTCGTTGTCGGGTGCCGCCAGGCCGACGTTGACGCGATGGCTTTCGGCGAGCGCCCGCATGCGCGGCGCGGCCACCGCCAGCACCTGGGAGCCTGCGCGCATGGCGTGCGCGAAGCTCAGCACCGGCGGCGCGAGCCGGTAGGCCCTGCGCTGGCGGTCGTGCTGCAGCATGCCTGCACTCACCAGCGTTTGCGTGAGCCGGCTGATGGTGGACGGCGAGAGGCCCGTGCGCTCCGCCAGGTCGCCGTTGCCCAGCCAGCTGGAGCCGGGGCGAAATGCCCGCAGGATCTGGATGCCCCGAACGAGGGACCGGTTGGTGGGCGAGGTGCCGAAGGTGTCGTCGTTCGGCGGGGTCGCAAGGGAGGGGGTCTTCATGCGCTGCATCATCTCAAATTTCCGCCGCTCAATTCCATTGAATGGAATTGAAGGGATGCGGCAAAGGGGCATCAAACGTAGCATTCCTCCCTGACAAAAACACCGTGCATCCCATGGCCCTACCGGAGACAACCATGCCCATTTCCCGTCGAACCGCCGCCGCGCGGATGACCCTCTTCTTCGCATCGGCGGCGCTCGCCACCACGGCCGCCCTGGCCCAGTTCCCCGACAAGCCCATCCGCCTCGTCGTGCCCTTCGCGCCCGGGGGCGGCACCGACCTGATCGCGCGCACCCTGGGCCTGGGCATGTCCAAGGAGCTTGGCCAGACGGTGGTGATCGAGAACAAGCCCGGCGCGGGCACGATCATCGGCACCGACCTCGTGGCCAAGAGCCCGGCGGACGGTTACACGCTGGTGATCTCCACCTTTGCCCACGCGGTGAACCCCAGCCTGATGCCCAAGCTGCCCTACGACAACGACAAGGCTTTTGCGCCCGTGATCCTGATCGGCAAAGGCCCCAACGTGCTGGTGGTGCGCGCGGAGAGCCCGTACAAATCCGTCAAGGACATCCTGGATGCAGCCAAGGCCAACCCGGGCAAGCTCAACTACGCCTCGCAGGGCAACGGCACCTCGGCGCACCTGGCCGGCGAGATGTTCGACAACCTCGCCAAGGTGCAGATGAAGCACATCCCCTACCGCGGCGCGGGCCCCGCGCTCACCGACCTGTTGGGTGGGCAGGTGGACATGATCTTCGGCACCGCCACGGCCGTGTCGTCGGGGCTGGAAAGCGGCAAGCTGCGCGCCTTGGGCGTGACCGGCTCGGAACGCTCGCAGGTGCTCAAGAACGTGCCGGCCATTGCAGAAACCATTCCCGGCTACGTGATGGAAAGCTGGTACGGCCTGTACGCGCCTGCCGGCACGCCGCCCGACGTGATCGCGAAGCTGAATGCCGCCGCGAAGAAGGCCGTGGCCACCGACGAATTCCGCAAGAAGGTCGAGCAGGAAGGCCTGGTCATCAGCGCCGGTGCCCCGGCCGAACTCGAAACCTACGTGCGCGCCGAAGAAGCGCGCTGGCGCAAGATCGTCAAAGAAAACAACATCACCTCGAACTGACCTCCCCCTCTGGAACCCACATGTCCACGCCACCCTTGATCGATCTGCAGGTTGACACCGGTATTGCCACGCTCACGCTGAACCGGCCCGACAAACGCAATGCCATGAGCGACGCCATGCGCGCCGAGTTCATCGACGCCCTGGAACGGGTCACCGCCGACAAGACCATTCGCGCGCTGGTGCTCACCGGCGCCGGCAAGGGCTTCTGCGCGGGTGGCGACGTGGCCGGCATGGAAAAGCGCATGAACGCCCCGGCCGGGGAGGTGGGCTTCAACGGCTGGCACCGGCAACAGCGCGTGCACCACACGCAGATGCTGCTGCACACCATGCCCAAGCCGGTGATCGCCGCCGTGAACGGCGCGGCCTCCGGCCTGGGTGCCGACACCGCCCTCGCCTGCGACTTCGTCATCGCCAGCGAGTGGGCCAGCTTCACCTGGTCGTACATCCACCGGGGCATCGTGCCCGACGGCGGTGGCATGTACTTCCTGCCGCGCCGCGTCGGCCTCTCGACCGCCAAGGAACTGATCTTCACCGGCCGCAAGGTGGACGTCGATGAAGCGCTGTCGCTGGGCATCGTGGACCGCAAAACCACGGCGGACCAGCTGCTGGCGCAGGCGCAGGCCTGGGCGCGCGAACTGAGCAAGGGCTCGGGCACCGCGCTCGCGCTGAGCAAGACCATCCTGAACCAGACCTTCGAGTTGCCGGCGCAACAGGTCTTTGCCCAGGGCAGCCAGGCCCAGGGCATCTGCTACACGAGCACCGAGCACCGCGATTCGGTGATGGCGTTCCTGAGCAAGGCCGCGCCCAAGGAATGAACACCGTGAACCCCATCTCCAGGCTGCTGCAACCCCGCAGCGTGGCCGTCATCGGCGCATCGGCCGACGCGGGCAAGACCGCCGGCCGACCGGTCGCCTACCTGCGCAAACACGGCTTCACCGGCGACATCTACCCGGTCAACCCGCGTGTGGACCACATCGACGGCCTGCGCTGCTACCCCGACGTGGCCTCTCTGCCCACCGTGCCGGACGTGGGCATCGTGCTGCTCGGAGCGGAGCGCGCACACAAGGCGGTGCAAGACCTGTCGGCGCGCGGCACGGCGGCGGCCATCGTGCTGGCCAGCGGCTACACGGAGACCGGCGAAGCAGGCGCGCGCCGGCAGGCGCAGCTGCGGGAAGCGGCGGGCGGCATGCGCATCCTGGGCCCGAACACCATCGGCCTGGTCAACCTCACCGACAGCATCGTGCTCTCTGCCAGCGGCGCGCTGGAGATGGACCACTTCCCCGTCGGCTCGGTGGGTGTGGTCTCGCAAAGCGGCGGCATTCTGGGGGCGCTGCTCTCGCGCGCGGCAGCGCGCGGCATCGGCCTGTCCAAGCTGATCTCCACCAGCAACGAAGTGGATCTGGACCTCGCCGATTTTGTCGACCACCTGGCCGACGACGAGGCCACGCGCGTCATCGCGCTCTACGTGGAGAGCGTGCGCCACCCGGAACGCTTCCGCCAGGCCGCCCTGAAAGCGGCGCGCGCCGGCAAGCCGGTGGTGGCGTTCAAGATCGGCCGGTCCGAAGCCGGGGCCCAGGCCGCGGTCTCGCACACCGGCGCCCTCGCCGGCGCCGACCGCATGTACGACGCGCTGTTCAAGGAAGTGGGCGTGATCCGCGCACAGACTTTCAGCGACCTGCTGGACATCCCGGTGGCGCTGTCCACCGGCCGCGTGTTGCGCGGCAACCGCGTCGCCATCCTCACATCCACCGGCGGGGCCGGCACGCTGGTATCGGACAGCTATGGCGTGTCGGGCTTCGAGACCCCGCCGCCCGATGAAGCCACCGCCGCAAAGCTGCGCGCCCTGCAGACCGGCGACGAGGCTGCGCTGGACCGCAACCCGATCGACGTGACACTGGCGGGCCTGCAGCCTGAGCTGTTGCGCGGCGCCATCCGCGCCTTGCTGGAGAGCCCCAGCTACGACGCGCTGACGATCATCGTGGGTTCGTCCAGCCTGGCCATGCCCGAGCTGATGGCCGGAGCCATCCAGGACTGCCTGCCACTGAGCGACAAGCCGGTGATTGCCTTCGTGAGCCCGCACGCGCCGCAGGTGGCCGCGCTGCTGACGCAGCGCGGTGTGCCCGCCTTCGCCGACGCCGAGAGCTGCAGCGTGGCGCTCACGGCCATGTTGCAGACCCGCCGCTGGGTCGAACACGCCGCCGCCCCACTGGGCGCACCCGTGGCCGTTCAGGACATTCCGGGTGGTTCACTCAACGAAGCCGAGTGCAAGCAGCTGTTCACGCGCTTCGGCATTCCCTGCACCACCGAAACCGTGGTGGGCACCCCCGCCGAGGCCGAGCAGGCCGCGCGCCCGCTGGGTGAGCGGGTGGTGCTGAAGATTCTCACCGGCGAGATCACACACAAGAGCGATGTGGGCGGCGTGGCGGTGAACGTGCCGCCCGACCAGATCGGCGCACGCCTCTCGCGCATGGCCGATGAGGTGCAGGCCCGGGCCGGTATGAAGCCCACGCGTTTTCTGGTGCAGGAAATGGTGTCGGGTGGTACCGAGCTCATCCTCGGCATGCACCGCGATGGACTGGGGACGGCCATCCTGCTGGGCATGGGCGGCGTGACCGCCGAGCTGTTCAAGGACACCACGCTGCGCATGCTGCCCCCACAAGGCGGCCTGAGCCGGCAGGTGGCGCACGAGATGGTGCGCGAACTCAAGACCTGGCCCCTGCTCGACGGCTACCGTGGCCGGCCCAAGGCCGATGTGGAGGCGCTGGTGTCGGCCATCGTCGCGTTCTCGCAGATGACCGCCCAACTCGGCGAGCGGCTGATAGAAGCCGAGATCAACCCGGTGTTCGTGCTGGCCGAAGGCCAGGGTGTGAAGGCGGCCGACGGCGTGGTGGTGCTCGCGCATGCAGAGTGAGGTCGACCTGATCGACGCGCTGTCGGCGCAGGCCCGCACCGAGCGCGTGGCCTGGGCTGGCGGCCGCGCCGTGTGCTGGCGCAGCTTCGGCAGCGGCAGCCCGGTGGTGCTGGTGCACGGCGGTCATGGCAGCTGGCTGCACTGGGTGCGCAACATCGAAGCCCTGGCCGCGCAGCACACCGTGTGGGTGGTTGACTTGCCCGGCTTCGGCGATTCGGATGCGCCCGACGGCGAGGGCCTGGCCTCGCTGCTGGCCCCGACGCTGTCCACGCTGGACACGCTCATCGGCCCCGGGACGCCCCTGCAACTGGTGGGCTTCTCGTTCGGCGGTCTGGTCGCGGCGCACCTGGCCACGATGAGGCCGCATGTGCAGCGCCTCGCCTTGCTGGGCACCGGCGGCCACCAGGGGCGACGGCGCCCCAAGGGCGAGCTGGTCAACTGGAAACCGGCCTGGCGCGCGGGCGATGCGGTGGCCGTGGAGCAGGCGATGCGCCACAACCTCGCCATGCACATGCTCAGTGTCACGCCATCGAACATCGACGCGCTCGCGCTGCGCGTGCACACCGATGCCTGCGTGCGCACACGGTTTCGGAGCAAGGAAATCTCCCGCGCGGGCGGCCTCGCAGAGGTGCTGGCGGCCTACGCCAAGCCCACCCTGCTGGCCTGGGGCGAACACGATGTGACGGCCGACCCCGCCAGCATCGCGCCGGCATTGGCCTCACCCCTGCCCGATGCCCACACCCGCACCGTGGCGGGTGCCGGGCACTGGGTGCAATACGAACGGGCCGACGCCATCAACCCGCTCCTGCTGGCCTGGCTCGGCAGCGGCGCCCTCAGCCCGCGTTGACTGGCGAGCGCAGCGCGGCGGGGTTGACCACCTCGGTCAAGCGGCCTTGCGCGAAGGCCACGATGTGGTCGAAGGCAATGCCGAAGTAGCGCTCGTAGTTGTCTTTCTCCACGTAGCCGATGTGCGGGGTGCACAGCGCGTTCGGTAGACGCAGCAACGGATGGTTCGCACCCAGCAGCGGCTCTTCCTCGTACACATCCACCGCCGCAAAACCGGGCCGGCCTTGCGCCAGGGCGTGCTCCAGCGCACCCGGGGCGATCAGCTCGGCCCGACTGGTGTTCACCAGCAACGCGGTGGTCTTCATGCGCGCGAGGTCGTTGGCCGTCACCATGCCGATGGTCTCGGCGTTGAGCCGCACGTGCAGGCTGATCAAGTCGCTCTGTGCGAAGAAGGCTTCACGCGTCGGCGCCACCTCGAAACCATCGGCGCGCGCCGCAGCGGTCGAGGTTTCGCGGCCCCACACCCACACCTGCATGCCGAACGCGCGGCCATAACCCGCCACCTGCCGGCCGATGCGGCCATAGCTCCACACGCCCAGGCGCTGGCCGCTGAGCTGTTGGCCCAGGTGCCCTTGCCACTGCCCGTTGCGCAGCCGGTTCGCTTCGCTCACCAGGTGGCGCCGGCTGGCCAGCGCGAGGGTCCAGGCGATCTCGGCCGTGGCCGAGCCCGCGCCGCTGCCCTCGGCCACCACCACGCCCCTCGCGGTGCACGCTTCCAGGTCCACGTGGCCCGCGAGCTTGCCGGTCTGGCTGATGAGACGCAGCTTCGGCAGGCGGTCCAGCAAGGCGGCGTCGATGCGGGTGCGTTCGCGCGTGAGCACGATGGCCTCGGCATCGGCAAAGCGTTCCGCCAGGGCATCGGTGCCCTTCACCGAGTCGTTGAAGACGCGCACCTCGTGGCCGGCGAGCTTGCCGAAGCAGTCCAGGTGTCGAACGCAGTCCTGGTAGTCGTCCGGGATGGCAATTTTCATGGGGCTTATTGAAGGGTGATCTGAAGCTGGTCGACGGTGCGCTTCCACATGGCCAGGTCCTTGCGCACGATCTCGGTGTAGTCCTCGGGCGACATGCCGCCGGCTTCGATGCCGTAGTTCTGGAACAGGTCGCGGATCTCCGCCGATTCCAGCGCCTTTTTGACCTCGCTGTACAGCGCCTGCATGATCGGCGCGGGCGTGCCGCTGCGCGCGAACAGGCCGTACCAGCCATGCACGTTGAAACCGGGGTAGCCCTGCTCGGCCACCGTCGGCACGTCCGGCAGGCCGGCGAAACGGTTGGCGGGTGCCACCGCCAGCGCGCGCAGCTTGCCGGTCTTGATCTGCGCCAGCGCCGAGCTCATGTCGAGGAACATGAACTGGATCTGACCGCCCAGCAGGTCCTGCACCGCCGGGGCCGCACCGCGATAGGGCACGTGCGTGACCTTGATGTCGGCACGCTGCGCGAACAGCGCAGCACCGAGGTGGGCCGAGGTGCCATTGCCCGACGAGCCGTAGTTGACACTGCCGGGGTTGGCCTTGGCCATCGCCACGAGGGCCTGCAGGTCCTTGGCGGGGAAATCGGGCCGCACCACCAGCGCATGCGGGATGTAGCCGATCACCGTCAGCGGTGCGAAGTCGCGCAGCGTGTCAAACGGGTAATTCGCCATGAGTGCCGGGTTGGTCACCGCAAGGATGGAAGGAAACGCCAGGGTGTAGCCATCGGCCGGCCCCCGCGCCACCTCGCCCATGGCGATCACGCCACCGCCACCGGGCTTGTTCTCAATGATCACCGGCTGCCCCATGGAGGCCGACAGGTTCTTGCCGACGGCGCGGGCCATCAGGTCGGTCGGGCCGCCGGCCGCGAACGGCACCAGGATGCGGATCGGCTTGGCGGGAAAGGCCTGCGCTTGCGCCGCGAACGGCAGCACGAGGCTGGCGCCGAGCGCGGCATTGAAACGTCGGCGCGACAAGGGGTGTTGGGTGGTCATGTGTGTCTCCGGTTCTGGGTATGGAAAGGCGCCACGGCGTCACCCGTGCGCACCTGCCCGGAGCTTAGGTCGCCTGCCGGTGCCGCGCACCACCCCAATTCCATTGGATGGAATTAAAGCTGGACGAGGCGTGGCCGTGGCTGGGGGATCCCTGCGCAGGGCGGTCAGGATCTCGCGCGGCATTTTTCGTCGCCATCCCGCCGATGTCCCCTTGCGTTCACCCGGCACGGTACGGCGTTTCAGGCACCGGGAGGGTGGAAGCTTGCGTTGAGCCTGTTCCAGGCGCGAATGGCGCCGACGGCGACGTGGGAATCAAGGCGGAGTGAAGGGCGCGAAGCCGAGGCGGGCGTCGAATGGCGCGCGTGTTGGCATGCGGTTTCCAGCCACCCAAGCGCTGCACTTCATTGGTCGGTGCGCCGCCTTCCCGATGCCGAGTCGCGAAGGTGTGGCGCAGGTCATGCCAGCGGAAATCCTGGAGCCGGCCCGCGCAAGGGCATGGCGCCAGGCGCTGGTGTTGACCTCGCCAAGGGGGTTAGCCGACCCGGCGCAACTTTGCGTAGCCCGCGGTTTTGACCGAACCTTCGCCATCCACGGTGATCAGCGACACCAACTGTGTATCGACCGCCTCCGGCTGCGGCACTTGCACCACCCCGTGCGACACCAGTGTGGTGCCGACGACCACGGGCGCGACAAAGTTGAGAGCGATTTCCGTGCCGTTGAAGTAGTCCTTGCCAACCTGCTCCAACAACATTGCGCTCAGATGACCTGCCGACAGCAGGCCCTGGGCCAGCGGGGCCGGGTAGCCACCCCGCCGAGCCACCTCGTAGTTGGTGTGCAGGCCCTGTCGCAGCTCGGGACACTCCTGGGCCCAGCCATAGGGAAACCCCGAGAAGACCACGCTCTGTTCAAACCCCACCCAACGGCTTCGGGGGCCCAGCACCATGCCGCTGTTCAGCGGCTTCCCTGGCGTCGCGCGGGGCGCATCGACCGGGAGCACCGCGCTGACCTTGGGCAGCATGGCCGCCCAGTTGGCGGGCTCTCCCTCGGTATCGGGGCCGTTGTCGGTGCCGAAACCCACGGTCTCCGTGGCCAGCATCTCGGCCAGAAGGGTGCCGCCGGCGCTGACGCGGCTGGCCACCGAACGGCATCTCCGCCCGCCCTTGATGAACTTGGCAACGTGGCTGCCGGTGATGCTGACCGAGCTACCGATGGGAATGGGTGCGTGGATCTTGATCTGCGCCTTGGTGTGCAGGCCGGCGGCCGATCCGAGGACGGAACAGTCGTAGCCGATCAGGAACAGCTTGAGCAAATCGTTGACAAGCAGGCTGGGCGGCACAAAGGGTCCCAGGCCATCGATGCCCTTCAGGTAGAGCTGGGGGTCTTCGCCGATCGCGAACGCATGGGCCAGCACAGCGCCTTCAGTGATGACGCCCTCGACGCGTCCGAGGTCATCGTTGACGCGGATGTTCTCCCAGGAGAACGGCGGCCGGGTCGCGGGATGGTGTATGGGCATCGGCGCCTCCTCACTTCACCGACACGTCGTCAAAGCGCGGCTTGCCCAGCAGGTTGGGCACATAGCCCTGCACCTTCTTGCTGTGGGCGTACACCTGCGCCTCGAAATTCAGCGGTGCATAGAGGGCCTCATCGAACACCATCTTTTGGGCGGCATCGATCGAGGCCTTGCGCTTGTCCGCCTCGACCACACCGCGTGTGTCTTCGATGGCCTTCATCAGCTTGCCACCGGTGGGGTCGACACGACCGGCGTTGAAGAAGGCCTGCGTACCGAAAAGACCCATGAGCGTGGCGGACGGGTCGGGGCGGCCGGTCCAGGGCGCCAGGTAGATGTCGTCCTGGCGCTCGTTGAAGAAGCGCGTGAGGGCGGCACCGGCGGCCAGGCGCGTGACATTGAGCTTGATGCCCGCGCGCGCCAGCGTGTTGATGAGGATCTCCACGCGCTGACCCTGGATCTGGTCCGTAAGGGCCACCAGGCTGAGGGTGATGCCGTTCGGGTGGCCCGCCTCGGCGAGCAGCTTCTTCGCTTCCTCGGGGTTGTTCTGCTGCACGATGGCGGGGTTGGCGGCCCAGTACTCGGGTGGCAGCAGGCTCGAGGCCGGCACGCCCTGGCCCATGGTGGTCACGGCGGTGAACTGGCGGCGGTCGATCGCCAGGTTGATCGCCTTGCGCACGCGCACGTCGTTGAGGGGTGCCTTGCCGTAATTCATATACAGCATGTTGACCTGCAGCGTCGGGGCTGAAGCGGCGGTCACATTGGCCGAGCGTTCTGCCACGCTCTTTTGCTGCGGAGCCAGCGCATAGACGAAGTCATTTTCGCCCGCCACCACCGAGCGCAAGCCCGTGGTCACATCGGCGATATAGACAAACTCGAGCTTGTCCAGCAGAGGGCGCTTGGGCTTCCAGTAACCCGGGTTCTTTTCGAACACCAGGCGGTCGTTGTTGGCCCAGCTGGCGAATTTCCAGGGACCCGTGCCGACGGGTTGACGGTCGTACCCTGCGGCAGCAGCCTGCACCGCCTTGGGTGAGGCCATCATGCCGGCGCGATCGGCCAGCACACCGGGCAAGGCGGTGTCGGGCGACTTGAGCTTGAGCACGACCTGCAATGGGCCGGCAACCTCCACCGAGGCCACCGAACTCAGATCGGCCTTGATGTTGGATCGCTCGCCGGTGCGCGCGCGGTCCAGATTGAACTTCACCGCACTGGCGTCAAAAGCCGTGCCGTCGTGAAAGCGCACGTTGGGTCGCAGCTTGATGATCAACGTGAGCGGGTCGGGGAATTCCCAGCTCAACGCCAGCTCGGGGCGCAGCTTGAGCGTCTTGGGGTCCATGCCCACCAGCGTGTCATACACGGGATACAAGAACACATGGTCGTGACCCGAGCTTCCCGTGATCGGGTCCAGCGTGGTCGGGTGGCGGAAGGACGCTACTTTCAGCGCGCTCGCCGGCTGGGCTTGCGCCACTGGGGTCAAGCTCAGCGCAGCGACCATGCTGAGCAGGCTGGCGGCCGCGCCTTTCTTCAAAATGTTGGCCTGGCTACCGAACAGCCATCGAATCCATTGGTTCATGAGAGTCTCCATTTGTGGTTGGGGTCAGAAGTTGCTAGGCCAGGAAGCCATGAGGCGGCGCGAGAGGCCGCCGTTGTTGCCCGAGCGCGCCAGTGCCAGCGCTTGGATGAGGCGTTCACGCGTTTCGTCGGGGGCAATGACGTCGTCGAAGCAAAACAGCCCGGCGGCACGCCAAGGCGCACTCTGGCTGCGCATGGAGGCAATCACCTCCTCACGCGCCTGCTGCGGGTTTTCGGCGGTGCTGATCTTGCGGCCATAGGCGACTTCCGCAGCCAGTTCGGGCGCCATGAAGCTGATGTCGGCGCTGGGCCACGCGAAGCGGAAGTCCATGTCCATGGCCCCGCCGCCCATGTTGTAGTACGCCATGCCGTAGGACTTTCGCACCACCAGCGCGATCTTGGGCACGGTGACGTGCGCCACCGCCTGATAAAAGTTGATGATCTTGCCAGCCACCCCTGCATGCTCGGCGTTCTTGCCCACGAAGAAGCCCGGCGTGTCATGCACGAACACCAGCGGAATGTTGAACGAATCGCAGGTGGTGATGAACTTGGTGCATTTGGCGCAGCCGTTGGGGCCCATCGCACCGGCGTTGAACATCGGATTGCTGGCGATCAGGCCGACCACCTGACCATTGATGCGAGCCAGCGCGGTGATCACCGAACGGTCGAAGTCGGGCTTGAGCTCGAACAGCTTCTGCTCGTCAACCAGGATGCGCAGCAGCTTGCGCATGTCGTACGCCGCGCGCGGCGAGGCCGGAATCAGCGTGGACAGATCGGCCTGACGCGGCTGCGCATTCTCAGTGCAGGGAATGGTCGGTGGAAGTTCGCCTGCATGCGATGGCATGTACGAGAGGAACTCCCGCACCAGCTCGAGGGCGTGATGCTCGTCCTCGGCCACGCGGTCGCTCAAACCGGTGACGGTGGCGTGCACTTTCCAAGAGCCCAACTCCTCATTGCTCACCTGCTCGCCTGTCGCCTTTTGCAGCACGAGTGAACTCACCACGGCGACGCAACTGTTCTTGGTCTGCACCACGAAATCGGAAAACGCCGCGTACCAGCCCGGTGAGCCGAAGCACTCGCCCATCAGAGTGGCCACGGCCGGAACACGGCGGTCGCGCAGCGCCATTTCGGGCTTCATGCCGCCGATGCTGAGGCCGTCCGAGCCCTGGATATCGGGGATGCGCGCACCACCGGCCTCGCCCAGGCTGATGAAGGGAAATCCTTTTTCCATCGCCATCGACGCCACGGCCGAGGCCTTGCGGCTGCCCACGCGCGCGCCGGAACCTGCCAGAACCATCTGGTCGTCGGCCTTGACGGCGACAAAGCGTCCGGCCACCTTGCCATAGCCGCAGATGCGCCCATCTGCAGGGGTTGCCGCTTCGGCACCGGGTACGTCCGAGTGAGCCAGTTGCCCAACCTCGAAGAAACTACCAGGATCGAGCAGGGCTTCGACGCGCTCGCGTGCCGTCAGCAGGCCACGCTCGTGGCGCGATTCAACTTTCTCCGGTGAAACCCGCAGCGCCTGCGCTCGACGCCTGTGCAGCTCATCGGTCATGGCACACCTCGAACAGGCCGGCCGCGCCCTGGCCTCCGGCCGTGCACATGGTCACCATGACGAAACGCACACCGCGCCGGCGACCTTCTATCAGTGCATGGCCCACCATGCGCGAGCCGCTCATGCCAAAGGGGTGACCGATGGAGATGGCCCCACCATTGACGTTGAGTCTGGCCGGGTCGATGCCCAGGCGATCACGGCAGTAAACCACCTGCACCGCAAAGGCTTCGTTGAGTTCCCACAGCCCGATGTCGTCCACGCTCAAGCCGTGTTTCGCCAGCAGGCGCGGCACCGCAAAGACGGGGCCGATGCCCATCTCCGAAGGCTCACAGCCCGCGGCCTCGAAACCGCGGTAGATGCCTAGCGGCTTCAGGCCCCGCCGCTCGGCATACGCAGCACTGCTCAGCACGCAGGCCGAGGCGCCATCCGACAGCTGCGAGGCATTGCCCGCGGTGACACAGCCCTCCGGGCCACTGACCGGGGCCAGCTTGGTCAGGCCTTCCGCCGTGGTGCTGGGCCTCGCGCCCTCGTCGGCCAGAAGGGTGGACTCTTCGCTGCCGACGATGGCGCCCGATTTGTCGAGCAGGTTCTTCACTGTCAACAATGGCACGATCTCGTCGTCGAAGTGGCCCGCCTTCCGCGCGGCCTCGGTGCGGCGCTGGCTTTCCAGTGCCAGCGCGTCCTGGCTTTCGCGCGAAACTTGGTAGCGCTGCCCGACGTAGTCGGCGGTTTGGATCATGGGCCAGTAGAGGCCCGGGTGCGTCCTTTCCAGCCAGGCTTCGCGCGAGCGGTGTGTGTTGCGGTGGTCCTGCACCAACGATACCGACTCCACACCACCGGCGGCGATGACGTCGCTCTCACCCGACCGGATGCGCTGCGCGGCAAAGGCGATGGCCTGCAGGCTGGAGCCGCAGGCCCGGTTCACAGTGGTGCCGGGCACGCCGACGCCAAATCCCGCACGCAGGGCCGAGTGACGCGCGATATTGCCACCGGTGGCGCCTTCGGGCATGGCGCAGCCCATCACCACGTCTTCGATTTCTGACGCCGAGACGCCCGCGCGCGTGGCGGCGGCCGCCAGCACATGGCCGCCCAAAACGGCCCCGTGGGTGTTGTTGAACGCGCCACGGTAAGCCTTGCCGATAGGCGTGCGGGCGGTCGAAAGGATCACTGCATCCACGTGTTGTTCTCCACAAAAACCGGTCGCTCGCAACAGGACTGCGGCCACCGTGGGAGGTCAATATAAAATAATAACGATTCTATTTGTAGCCAGGGTTTACCCCAATTTCTGCCGCCGCTCTCATCTTTCACACTATGAGCACTTGAGGCTTTTCAGGCCCTCTTAGGAAAAAAACGATGCTTAAAAATGTGTTTGTGGCCTCTGAAGTGAATGGCCGGATCGAACAAATCCGAGTCCAGGTGGGCGACCAGGTCCAGCCCGGTGATGTGCTCGCCGTGCTGGAGTCCATGAAGATGGAGATCACGCTGGAAGCCCCCAGTGCGGGCCGCGTGGTCGCGGTCCTGGCCGAAGCCGGCCAGGTGGCCCAAGAGGGCCAAAACCTCTTCGAACTGGGCTGAGCCGAACCCATGCTCACGACCAAGATCCTGATCGCCAATCGGGGCGAGATCGCCTGTCGCGTGGCGCGTGCCTGCAAGGCACACGGGGTGCAGGCGGTGGCGGTGTTCACAGACGTCGACGCCGCTGCCCCCCACACTCTGCTGGCCCACGAAGCCCATGGCCTGGGCACGGCGCCCGACGCCTACCTCGACATGGAGCGCCTGCTCGACATCGCCCAGCGCAGCGGTTGCCACGCGGTGCACCCGGGCTATGGCTTCCTCTCGGAAAACGCGGCCTTCGCGCGCCGCGTCGAAGCGCTTGGCATGGCCTGGGTCGGCCCGGCCCCTCAGTCCATCGAAGACATGGGCGACAAGGAGCGTGCGCGCACGCTGGCGCGCGAAGCCGGCGTACCGGTGCTGCCGGGCAGCCCGCGCTTCGAAGGCGAGCTGCCGGCCGATCTGGACGCCATCGCCGATGAGATCGGCTATCCCCTGCTCGTGAAAGCCTCGGGCGGCGGCGGTGGCATCGGCATGCGCCGTGTCGAGCGCGTGGCCGATCTGCGTGCGGCCGTCCGCACGACGCAGGACCTCGCACTCAAGGCTTTCGGCGATGCCACGGTCTACCTCGAACGCGAGGTGCAGAACGCCCGCCATGTGGAGGTCCAGATCTTCGGTTTCGGCGACGGCCGCGCCATCCACCTGTTTGAGCGCGATTGCTCGCTGCAGCGCCGCTTCCAGAAGATCGTCGAGGAGTCCCCTGCGCCGCATTTGCCCGAAGGTTTGCGCCAGGCCATGTGCGAGGCCGCCGTATCGCTGGCCCAAACCCAGCGTTACCGCGGTGCCGGCACCGTCGAATTCCTCTTCGACGTGCCGCGCCAGAGCTTTTACTTTCTCGAAATGAACACGCGCATCCAGGTCGAGCACCCGGTCACCGAAATGGTCACCGGACGCGACCTCGTGCGCATGCAGATTGCGCTGGCCATGGGCGAGCGCTTCGACGGGCTGAGCCAGGAGCAGGTGCAGCAGCGCGGCCATGCCATCGAGTGCCGCCTCTACGCAGAGCGCCCCGCCAAGGGCTTCATTCCCTCCACCGGCACGCTGGCGCGCTTTGCCATGCCCGCCGCCGCGACCGATTTCCGCGTGGAAACCGGCCAACTCGAAGGCGGCGTGGTGACGCACCACTACGACCCCATGCTGGCCAAGCTGATCGCCTGGGGGGCCACGCGCGAGGCAGCCACACAGCGCATGCGCGAGGGCCTGCACGGCCTGGCCGTCGAAGGTGTGCAGACCAACAACCTGTTTTTGCAGCGCATCCTGGCCCATCCGGCGTTCACCAACGGCGAAGTGCACACGCGATTCGTCGATCAACACCGCGCGGACCTCCTGGCTCCCGAACCAGCCCCCGAGCGCGCCCATGAAGCCCATTGAAACCACCCCGCTTCTGGATGTCAAAGAGCTCGATGTTTCGTTCCGCACCGAGTACGGTCTGCGCACGGTCGTGCCGCAGCTGAGCTTTTCGCTCGGCGCTGGCGAAAGGCTGGCCATCGTCGGCGAAAGCGGCAGCGGCAAGAGCGTCACCGGGTTGGCGCTGCTGGGCCTGCTGCCGCGTGCCACCACCGTGCTTGGCGGGCAGGTGGCCTTCGAGGGTCGCGAACTGCTTGCCCTGCCGGAGGCGGCCATGCGCACGGTGCGCGGCAGGCGCATTGGCATGATCTTCCAGGAGCCCATGAGCGCGCTCGACCCGGTGTTCACCATTGGCGAGCAGATCGCCGAAGGCGTGCGCCAGCACTTCCAGATCAGTCCCAAGGCGGCGCGCGAACGCGCTGTCGAGATGCTCGACCAGGTGGGCATCCCGCTGCCGCGCCAGCGCGCCAACGAGTACCCGCACCAACTCTCGGGCGGCATGCGCCAGCGCGCCATGATCGCGGTGGCCCTGGCCTGCGAACCCAGGCTGCTGATCGCCGACGAGCCCACCACTGCGCTGGACGTGACCGTGCAGGCACAGATCCTGGAACTGATCACGGCGCTCAGCGCCAGGAATGGCACCGCCATCCTGTTCATCTCGCACAACCTGGGCGCGGTGGCCGATGTCTGCGACCGCATGCTCACCATGTACGCGGGTCAGATCGTCGAGGATGCGTCCATGGAAGACGTGCTGCAGCGTCCCCGGCATCCCTACACCTCAGGCCTGCTGCGCTCGCTGCCGCGATTCAGCCCCCGCAAGGCAGCGCTGCCCTCCATCCCCGGCCGCGTCCCGCAACCCGACGAGATGCCCCGCGGCTGCCGCTTCGAGCCGCGCTGCGGCCACGCCCGGCCCGAATGCCAGTCGCCCCAGGCCCTGCTGCACGCGGCGGACCACCTCGCGGTGCGCTGCGCAAGGCACTCCGAACTCCAGTTGCCCGGATCGGTGCAATGATGACCCAGACCCATCACGACGCCGCGCAAGCGATTCTCGAGGTCCGCGACGCGGCGGTTCACTTTCCTTTGGGAGGCCGACGCTCCCTGCGCGCCGTCGACGGCGTGTCCTTCGAGGTCTACCCGCGCGAGACCTTCGGCATCATTGGCGAATCCGGTTCCGGCAAATCCACACTGGGCCGCTCGCTCGTGTGCCTGCAGTCCCTCAGCTCGGGCCAGCTGCTGCACGAGGGCGTGGATCCACGCCAGCTCGGCGCCAGGGAATTGCGCGAACACCGCCGCAGCTTCCAGATGGTTTTTCAGGACCCCAACGCCTCGCTCAACCCGCGCATCCCCGTGGGCCTGAGCGTGCGCGAGCCGCTGGACATCGCCAGCAAGGGCACGCGCGCCGAGCGCGAAGAGCGGGTGTTCGAGCTCATGCAGCGTGTGGGCCTGCACCACACACTGGCCACACGCTACCCGCACGAACTCTCGGGCGGCCAGAAACAACGCGTGAACATCGCGCGGGCCCTCACGCACATGCCTCGGCTCATCGTCTGCGACGAGGTGGTGGCCGCGCTGGATGTGTCCATCCAGGCCGACGTGCTCAACCTGTTCGCCGAGCTGCAGCGCGACTTCGGCCTGACCTACGTGTTCATCTCCCACGACCTTGGCGTGGTCTCGCACATCAGCGACCGCATCGCCGTGATGTACCTCGGCCACTTCATGGAACTGGGACCGACCGAGGCCCTGACCGAAAACCCGTTGCATCCCTACACACAGGCTCTGCTGGCAGCCGAACCCATCCCCTTGCCGCCATCGATGCGGGGGCCCAGGACACCACCACTGGCCGGTGAAATCCCCAGTCCGGTCAACCCACCCTCGGGCTGCCGCTTCCGCACGCGCTGCCCGCGCGCCGAGGCCCGCTGCGCCAGCGAGGTGCCCGAGTGGCGCCAGCTGGCGCCGGGGCACTGGGTGGCCTGCCACTTCGCAGGCAAGGGAGACGCCGCATGATCCGTTCACCCCGACTGCGCATGATCGCTTCGCGCCTGCTGCAGATGGCGCCCGTGGTGGTGCTGGCCACGCTCGTCGTGTTCGGCCTGATGCAATTGGTGCCCGGCGACCCCGCCGTGATGCTGGCCGGCGAAAACCCGAGCCCGCAGCGCATCGCGCAGCTCCGAGAAGCCCTGGGCCTGGACCAGCCCTTCCTGGTGCGTTACTTCAGCTGGATCGCCCACGCGGCAACGGGTGACCTCTCGCAATCGCTGATGTCCTCCGAGCCCGTGCTTGACGCGCTGCTGCGCACGTTCCCGCACACCTTGCTGGTGGTGGGCCTGGCACTTCTGATGTCGCTGGTCATCGGCGTGCCACTGGGCATCACGGCCGCCGTGCGTGCCGGCACGCGCAGCGACACCACCATCAGCGGCTTGTCTTCGCTGGGCATCGCGGTGCCGAACTTCTGGTTCGCCATGCTGCTGGTGGCGGCATTCTCGTTGCACTACCAGTGGTTTCCGGCCACCGGTGCCACCACGCTGACCCAAGACCCGCTGCGTGCGCTGTACCAGGCCTTTCTGCCCTCGCTCGCGCTGGCCGCGGGCGGCGTCTCGGAAATCGCCCGCCAGGTGCGCAGCGCGCTGGTGGAAGTGCTGAACTCGCAATATGTCCGGACGCTGCGCGCCAAAGGCCTCACGGGTCGGCGCGTGCTCTACGTGCACGGTCTGAAGAACATCGGTGTGATCGTGCTGACCGTGGCCAGCCTGCTGGTCAACCGCCTGCTCGGTGCCACCGTGGTGATCGAGGCCGTGTTCGCCATTCCGGGCACCGGCAGCCTGGTTGTCAACGCCGCGCTCAACAAGGACTTTCCCGTCATCCAGGGCGTGGTGCTTGCCATGGTGATCCTTGTGCTGCTGATCAACCTGATCACCGACGTGCTCTACACCTTCATCGATCCCAGGACGCTTCGCCGATGACCACCCGCTCCCTCTCCCGCTCGCGTGGCGACCTGCTGCGCCTGCTGCTGGCCGACAGGCGCGCCCTGCTGAGCCTGTCGTATCTAACGCTGCTGCTCATCGCGGCGGTCGCAGCCCCCTGGATCGCGCCCTTCTCGCCGCTGGAGCAGGACTACGACCACATTCTCACAGCCCCCAACGCCTTGCACTGGCTGGGCACCGATGACGTCGGCCGCGACATCCTGAGCCGCCTCATCCATGGCACGCCCGCCAGCCTGTTTTCGGCCATGTTCGCCGTCGGCGTGGCCGTGGTCCTGGGCGTGCCCGTGGGCCTGATTGCCGGTTATGTGGGCGGCGCACTCGACGACGTGGTGGGCCGCGTGGTCGACACCCTGCTGTCCTTCCCTGCCATCGTGCTGGCCATCAGCGTCACCGGTGCGCTGGGCATCAGCCTGTTCAACGCCATGCTGGCGATCGGCCTGGTGTACGCCCCGGTGCTGGCCCGGCTCACCCGCGCGCAAACCCTGGTGACCAAGAACGAACTCTATGTGGACGCCGCGCGCTGCCTGGGCGCGAGCCACGCACGCATCCTGCTGCGCCACATCATCCCCAACGTGGTCCAGCCGCTGATCGTGCAGGTCACGCTGCTGCTGGCCGCTGCCCTGCTGGCCGAGGCCAGCCTGAGCTTCCTGGGCTTTGGCGTGCAACCGCCGGCGCCCAGCTGGGGCGGCATGTTGTCCCGCGCCTACAACTACATGGAGTCGTCGCCCTGGCAGATCTACCCGCCGGGCTTGGTGATCCTGTTCACCGCCCTGGCCTTCAATGCGCTCGGTGAATCCCTGCGCACCCTGCTCGATCCGACGGCACTCAAACCGCGCCGCCCCGCCCCCCAAGCCAACACCACCCCAGCATGAGCCCCTCTTCCCAACACGTCACCATCCTCGGCGCAGGCCTCATGGGCGCTGGAATCGCCCAGGTTTTCGCGGCCCACGGCAGTACCGTCACGCTGTTCGACATCTCCAGTGCCCAGCTCGAGCGCGCCCTCCAAAGTATCCAGGGCAACCTGCAGGTCATGACGGAAAAGGGCTTGGTCAGCGAGGCCGAGCGCGCGGCGCTCATGGCCCGCGTGCGCGTGCAGGCCGACCTGCCGCAAGCACTGACCCAGGCCACACTCGTGATCGAGGCGGTGAGCGAGTCAGTCCCGATCAAGACCGAGGTGTTTCGCGCGGTGTCGGAACACGCGCCGAAGGACGCCCAGGTCTGGAGCAACACCTCCACGCTCGACGTCTTCGCGCTCGCGCCGGCCGAGTTGCTGCCCCGGTTGCTCATCGCGCACTGGTTCGCTCCCGCGCACATCCTGCCGCTGGTGGAGGTGGTGGCCAGTGAGTCCATGCAGTCCGAGAAGCGCGATGCCGCGGTGGCGCTGCTGCGCAGCCTGGGCAAGGCCCCCGTGGTGCTCAAGCGCTTCGTGCCGGGCTTTCTCATCAACCGCTTCCTGCGCGCGCTGGGCCGCGAGGCCTTCCATCTGCTCGACGAAGGCGTCATTGACGCGGCCGACCTCGACCAGGCGGTTCGCACCAGCCTGGCGCCGCGCATGGTCGTGCTGGGTGTGATGCAGCGCTACGACTTCACCGGCCTGGACCTGAGCGCGAAGAACCTCGCCAACCCCGAATTCTCCGACGCACCGGTGAACCTTGCGCCACGCGAACTGATCGGGCGCGTGCAGGCCGGCGAACTTGGCGTGAAAACCGGCAAGGGCTTTTACGACTACGGCCAGCGGTCGACGCAGGAGCTTTCGCAGCGCCGCGATGCGCTGCTGTGGGACGTGGTGAACGGCTGCGAAGCCATCCTCCACGGTCGCGACGCCGTCTGATCCCGAACGTTTTTTCCGACCTCATGAGCACCCTCATTCGAACCGAGCGCCACGGCGACGTGGCCGTGGCCATCCTTGACCGCCCGCCAGTCAACGCCCTCAACCGCGATTCGCGAGCCCAGCTGCTGCAGACCGTGCGAGACTTTGTCGCGGACCCCGCGCAGCACGCCCTTGTGCTGTGCGGCCACGGTGCACTCTTCAGTGCAGGCTCGGACATCACCGAGTTTTCCCACGGCCGCCAACCTCCCGGCCTGGCCGATGTGCTGACCGTCATCGAACAGAGCGCCAAGCCGGTGATCGCCGCCCTGCACGGCCGCACCCTGGGCGGCGGCTTTGAACTGGCCCTGGCCTGCCATGTGCGCATCGGCGCGCGCCAGCTGCGCCTTGGCCTGCCCGAGGTGAAGCTGGGCTTGCTGCCCGGCGTGGGCGGCACACAGCGCCTGCCACGCGTGATCGGCCCGGCGGCGGCGGTGGAGCTCATCGCCAGCGGCCGTGAGGTGGAAGCGGAAGAAGCGCTGTCACTGGGCCTGATCGAGGGCGTGTTCGACGGCGACCCGGTGCAGGCCGGCATCGGACATGCCCAGGCACTCCTCCAGGCCGGCCGCGAGTTTTCCCGGCCCGACAGCGAGCGACGCATCGCGCCGAGCGCGGCCGAGCAGCAAGCCTTTGAAGCGGCCGCTGCCGAGGTGCTGCGCAAAGGCCGCGGCACCGACGCACCGGCCACCTGCATCGCTGCGGTGCGCGCCGCCATGCACACCCCGCTGGCCCAGGGCCTGGCAGAAGAGCGACGCCTTTTCGACGCGCTTGAACAAGGCGAACAATCCCGAGCGCTGCGCCACCTGTTTTTCGCCGAACGCGCCGCCGCGCGTGCACCCGACTCGGCCCAGGGCCAGCGTGCCGCGCCCTTCCAGCGTGCTGCCGTGGTGGGCGCGGGCCTCATGGGCGGCGGCATCGCGCTGTGCCTGGCCAGCGCGGGGCTGCCCACCCAGCTCATCGACCCTTCCGAGGTCTCACTGGAGCGCTCGCACGCCTTCATCGAGCAGCAGCTACAACGCCATGTCGCCTCCGGCCGGATCAGCGAAACCGAGCGCCAGGCCACACTGGCGCGCCTGCGCACCGGCGTGGACCTTCAGTCCGCAGCCGACTGCGACTTGGTGATCGAGGCCGCACCCGAAATCATGTCGCTGAAGAAAGAGATCTTTGGTGCGCTGGGCCGCATCTGTCAGCCCGGGACGCTGCTCGCAACCAACACCTCCAGCCTGGACGTCAACGCCATCGCGCGCGCCAGCGGCCGGCCGCAGCATGTTCTGGGCCTGCATTTCTTCAGTCCCGCGCACGCCATGCGTCTGGTGGAAATCGTGCGCGGCGAGGCCAGCACCGACGCCATGGTGGCACGCGCACTGGCGCTGGTGCGCCGGATCGGCAAACTGCCCGCTACCGTGGGCGTCTGCAACGGCTTCGTGGCCAACCGCATGATGGGCAAGCGCACGCGCCAGGTCGACCGCCTGCTGCTCGAAGGCGCCACGCCGCAAGAGGTGGACCGCGCCACCACCGGCTATGGCTTCCCCATGGGACCGCTGGCGGTGACGGACCTGGCTGGACTGGACGTGGGCCAGAAGGTGCGCGCCGCGCGCGGCGAAAGCCTGCCGGTGGCCGACGCGCTGTGCGCCGCAGGCCGCCACGGCCAGAAAACCCTCGCGGGCTACTACCGATACGAGCCCGGTTCGCGCAAGCCCATCGAAGACCCGGAGGCCGGCGCGCTGATCCAGGGAGTGGCGACGCGCCTGCAGGTGCCGCAGCGGCGCTTCACCGAAGCCGAGATCCTCGACCGCACGCTGCTGCCCGTGATCAACGAAGGCGTGCGCCTGTTCGCAGAAGGCGTGGCAGCCCACCCGGGGGACATCGACGTCATCCTGGCCCACGGTTACGGCTGGCCCGCCTGGCGCGGCGGCCCCATGTTCCACGCGCAGCAGATCGGCTTGGCGGTGGTGTGTGAACGCCTGTCGCAACTGGCGCGCGAACTCAACGATCCCTCGCTGGAGCCCGCACCGCTGTTGCAGGAACTTGCCGCCTCGGGCGGTTCGCTGCTGACCTTGCCGAGAAAGATCTGGTCCTTCGCCGCCGGCTACCAGACCCCGACCTGACGCCAGAACCCGGCCCGTGCCCGACCCGGCATGGCCGTGCCGCCGCCCCTCTTCGCATCTCGACCCCTTCCACCCATGACCTCTACCCCCCTCAACGACAACCAAGCCGCCCACGGCCCGCTACACGGCATTCGTGTCGTCGATCTCTCCCGCTTCATCTCGGGCCCCTACTGCGCCATGATGCTGGGGGACATGGGCGCCGAGGTCCTGAAGATCGAAAAACCCGGCAGTGGTGAAGTGGCCCGCAGCTACGCGCCCACCCTGGGCGACACCAGCCTGTACTCCATGGTCTACAACCGCAACAAGAAGAGCGTGCCGATCGACGTGCGCCACCCCGAGGGTCAGGCCTTGCTGCGCGAACTGATCAGCAAGGCCGACGTGGTGGTGGAAAACTTCCGCCCGGGCACGATGGAGAAGATGGGTTGCAGCTGGGAGACCCTGAGCGAGCTCAACCCGCGCCTGGTCATGGCGCGCATCTCGGGCTTCGGCCAGACCGGCCCCTACGCCGGGTTGCCCTGCTTCGATGCCATCGGCCAGGCCATGAGCGGCCTCATGGACCTCACGGGTGAACCCGATGGCCCGCCCACCATCAGCGGCACCTTCATGTGCGACTACGTGACGGCCAACTACGCCGCCATCGGCATCCTCGCGGCAATGCAGGGCCGCGAGCGCACCGGCAGGGGCCAGGTGGTGGATGTGTCGCTGCTCGACAGCGCAGTGTCCATGCTGATGACGGCCATTCCCTCGCGCAAGCTGCTAGGCACGCGCATGACGCGCCGGGGCAACCGCGATCCCTATGGCCCGCCCACTGCGAGCTACCAGAGCGCCGACGGCGAGTGGATTTACATCTACGCCGGCACCCTGTTCGCGCGTTTCGCCGCTGCCATCGGCCGGCCCGAGCTGCTACAAGACCCCCGCTTCGCCACATTCGAGGCACGGCAGAAAAACGGCCCGGCCGTGGAGCAGATCGCCATCGACTGGATCGGTGAGCGCCCGGCCGCGGAAGTCCTGGAGGTGCTGCGCGCAGCGGAGGTGCCCTGCGCCAAGGTCGCCACCATCGACGACGTCATCGCCGACCCGCAGCTCAAGCACCGCGAGCAGATCGTCGACGTCGAGCACCCTGGCATCGGCCCGGTGCCCATGCAGGGCGTGACGATGCGCCTGTCCGACACGCCACTGTCCATCCGCCGCTCCATTCCCTCGCTGGGCGAGCACAGCGAGGAGATCCTGGCCTCGTGGCTGGGCTACAGCGCCGAGCGAACCGAAGCGCTGGTGCGCGACAAGGTCGTGCAGGCCAAGGCCTGAGACCGAAAGCGCTCAGGCCTGGTTGCTGGCCACTCCGGTGGTGCCTCGCACCACAAGCTGGGGACGCACCAGACGCGTCTCGAAGGCCGCGTCAGGCTCGCCGAGCCGGCGCATGAGCAGGCGCGCTGCCTCATGGCCCAGCTCGCGCTTGGGCACGTTGAGCGTGGTGAGGTTGATCTGGGGCAGGCCCGAGGTGAAGAGATCGGACCAGCCGACGATGGACAGGTCCTGCGGCACTTTCAAGCCCAGTTCGCTCGCGGCGGTCATGGCACCCAGGGCCATCATGTCCTCGCTCACCATCAGCGCCGTGGGCGCGGCCCGGCTGAGCAACCGCGCGGCCGCCACGCGCCCCGACTCAATGGTGTAGTCGCCCTGGTCGATCAGCGCGGGATCGCAAGTTCCAGCCGCGCTGCGCATGAACTCCTCATAAGCCTCCAGCCGCTGTGTCGCCCCGCTAGAGCGCCTGGGGCCCCCGATGAAGCCGATGCGTCGATGACCGAAGGCCCACAGGTGGTTCAGGGCGGCTCGCATGCTCTGAGTGTTCTCGATGCCCACAAAGTCGAGCTCGTCGGACACCGAAGGACGGCTCAACAGATACACCGTGGGCACCTGCGCGCTCATCAACAAGCGCAGGTCGCTGTCGTCGGCCGAGTGGCTCTGCAGAATCATTCCGTCAACCTGGCGGTCGATGAAGTGCTCCACGTAATGCGTCTGCTTCTTCGGGCTGCCATCGGTATTGGCCAGGAACAAGTGGTAGCCCGCGTCCACCAGCACCGACTCGACGCCGCGCACCACCTCCCCGTGGAAAGGGTTGGTAATGTCTGCGATGACCATGGCCACCGACCAGGTTTTGCCGGTGCGCAGGCCGCGTGCCACCGAGGACGCGCGGTAACCCAGCTGTTCGGCCATGTGACGCACCATCATGCGCGTTTCGGGCCGCACCATGGACTTGTTGGCCAAGGCGTTGGAGACTGTCGACATGGCCAGGCCGCAGGCCTTGGCGACATCGCGCACGGTGACTCGGGGAGGGGTGGAAGCGCTCAATGAAGGGGTGCGGCCGGAGCCGGATCAATCCGATTGAATCGATTTTATGAGAAGGCATGATCAACGTCAGAGGGACTACCCTGATGACCCTGATTCGCGAGCGCCAGCAGGTTGTGCAGTGCGGGGTTGCCGTTGCTGTTCAGCCAGGCAATGCCGTGGTCCACACGCGCAGCGTGCCGGCCCAGGGATTTGAACACCACGCCCTCGGTCAACAATGCTTGCGTCTCGGCCGGCACGATGCCCACGCCGGTGCCTGCGGCGATCATGCACATAAGGGTCTGGGAAGCCTCGGACTCTCGCACCACGCGCGGACTGAAGCCGGCGCGTTCACAAGCCGCGCGCATGGCCGCATCCAGGTGAAAGCCCTGGCCGCTCGGGTAGGCCACGAAGGACTCCTCGCGCAACTGCTCCACCGACACCTCGGCCAGGCCGGCCAGCGGATGGGTGGCGGGCAAGGCGATCGCCAGCTCGGTGCTCATCAGCTTGCGTGAACTCAGCCCCTCTCCCGTTACGGGCAGAAAACACAGCGCGACGTCGAGCCGGCGGTTGAGCAAGGCCTGCCGCAGGTGGCCAGTGTCGTGCGGCCCGTCGATGTCGACCACCACGTCGGCGTAACGCGTATGAAACTCGCGCATCAGTCCAGGCAACAGCGACTGGCTGGCGCGCCCGGTGTAGCCCAGGCGGAGTCGGCCGCTGTGACCCTGGGCTGCCTTGCGACAAGCCTCGACCGCAAACTCCAGCTGCGGAAATACCTTCTGCACTTCGGCGAGAAAGGCTGCGCCGGCCGCCGTGAGCGAGACCGAGCGTGTGTTGCGCTCAAAGAGCGCCGCGCCCAGCGCCTCCTCGAGGTTGCGGATCTGACGGCTCAACGGCGGCTGCGCGACATGCAGACGCGCCGCCGCGCGGGTGAAGCTTTTTTCTTCAGCGACGGCGAGAAAGTAGCGCAGCTGGCGCAGTTCGAAATGCGGTCCGGTGTTGGTGCCCATGCGGGCCCAATATATCGGAACGCAAACGTCACGCCTCAGTCGAGTACGCGGCCGATGCACACCCCCAGGCCGATGGACTGGAAGCCCTCGCGCTCGCAACGCCCGGTGATGCCGAGCTCGTCGCCGGACTGCAGGAACAGACGCTCTTCCCCCGAAGGCAGCCGGACCGCCTGCCGCCCGCCCTGTGTGAGTTCCAGCAGGCTGCCCAGGCTGTCGGGCCGCTCACCCGAGATCGTGCCGGAGCCGAAGAGATCCCCGGCGCGCAGCGCACACCCCCCCGAGCTGTGGTGCGCCAGCAGTTGCGCCGGCGTCCACCAGAGAAAGGCCGCGTTGGTGCGGCTCAGACGCTGCGGCGCCAGGCCCCGGGAGCGCATGGCTTCGGTGCTCAGCGTGACCTCCAACGCAATGTCCAGCCCCAACCCCGCATACTGCGAGCCCTGCAGGTAAGGCAGTGGCTGCGGGTCGTTGGCCTCGCGCGCCATCGGCCGGGCGCGAAACGGCGCCATCGCATCGCTGGTGACCACCCAGGGCGAGACGGTGCTGAGAAAGTTCTTGGCCAGGAAAGGGCCCAGTGGCTGGTACTCCCAGGCCTGGATGTCGCGCGCGGACCAATCGTTGAGCAGGCCGAAGCCCGCGATCGCGGCATCGGCCTGGTCCATGGGGATCGGTTGACCCCGGCGGTTGCCGCCTGAGATCCAGATCGCCAGCTCCAGTTCGAAGTCAAGCTTGCGGCTGGGCTCGAACACCGGTGGCACGTCCGGCTGCAGGCGCAGCTGGCCTTGCGGGCGGTGCACGGGCGCACCGCTGACTTCGATGGTGGACGAGCGACCGTGGTAACCGATGGGCACGTGCTTGTAATTGGGCAGCAGCGGCATGTCGGGGCGGAAAAAGCGGCCCGCGTTGGTGGCGTGGTGGATGCCGGCGTAGAAATCGGTGTAGTCGCCGATGCGCGCTGGCAGCAGGGGCTGGCCATCGCCACGCGGACGCACCACCGCCCGGCGCTCGGCCGAGGGGCTGCGCGCGAACTCGCCCTCAGCGGACAGCAGTGCGAACACCGCGTGGCGCAGCGCCGTGCGTTCGGCCACCGACAAGGCCATCCACGCATTGAGGTCCGGCTGCCCCAGGGCGGCTGCTGTGGCCGGCGTTAGCGCACCCAGCGCCTGATGATCCCGCGCCGCGGGCAGATCGACCATGTGCTCGCCAATGGCCACGACGGCGCGTGGTGCGCCGTTGATCTCCATGACGCCCAGCGGCAGGTTCTGCAGCGGGAAATCGGGGTGATCGGCGGCACTGTCCACCCAGCTGCGCGCGTCGACCGCGTGGGTGTGGTCAAGGGAGGCGTGCAAGGGTACAGCGTTGGCGGCGACTGACATGGCGAATCAAAAGAAGAAAACCGGAGCGGCGATGGAAACGATCAGGCGGCGGTAGTGGCACCGTCCATGGTCCAGGCAGCACCGCGAACCTCGGCGGCGTCTTCGCTGCACATGAACAGCGCAAGCGCGGCGATCTGTTCCTTGGTCACGAACTGGCCCGAGGGCTGGCGCACCCCCAGCAGGACCCGTACGGCTTCGTCGTTGGGCAGGTTCTCGCGCGCCGCGAGTGCGTCCACCTGCTTCTGCACCAGCGGGGTGTGGACCCAGCCGGGGCAGATGGCATTGCATGTGATGCCGGTGGTGGCGGTTTCGAGCGCAACCGATTTGGTCAACCCGATGAGGCCGTGCTTGGTGGCGTTGTAACCCGACTTCATGGCCCGGCCACGCAAACCGCTGATGGAGGCGATGTTGACGATCCGGCCCCAATTGCGCTGGCGCATGCCGGGCAGGACCAGGCGGATAGTGTGGAAGCTCGCACTGAGGTTCACGGCGAGCATGCGATCCCACATGGCCGGCGGAAAATCCTCGATCGCGCTGACATGCTGGATGCCGGCGTTGTTGACCAGGATGTCCAGGCGGCCGTGCAGCGCATGCACCCGCCGGATCAGCGACTCAACCTCGTCGGCCCGACTCAAGTCAGCGGCCACGAAGTCCAATCGCTGTGTGCCTGATCCTGCGCGCGACGCGAGCAAGGCTTCTGACTCGGCCGTCGGCTCCGGTCCATGGACGACCACATGGGCGCCCGCCTGGGCGAACGCACTGGCGATGCTCCAACCGATGCCGCTGGTGGAGCCCGTGACCAAGGCCACCTTTTCGTGAAGTTTCTGCATGCGGAGACCCATGAATATGGGGACGCATGTTAGGTCACAGCTCTTTTTTTTTCCAAGACCGAATACGGCATCCAGCGATACCCGGTAGGTATCAATTCACCGCATGAGCGAGCAACTGAGCACAGGGGGCCGGGATTCATGGTGCGCGCAGCCGCCGGTCCCAGCAGCAGCGTGCGACCCTATGGCGGCGACGGCACCGTTAATTTCAGGAATGTGGCGTGCACCTCCACAGCGGTGGCGGCCCACCCCGGCAGTCCGAAGGCTCCCATCGGGCGGCAGCGACTGAGGCACCGGGCCATCTTTCGCAAGGACCGCCGCATGCGAGGCCACAGTTCCCTCGAAGCCGGCCGGCTGACAGACAATCGCGCCATGCAATTCCAGCCCATCCTCGAAGAAATCGTCACCACCCTGCGCCCGAAGCTTGGGGCGCAGGGCCAGGTCGCCGGCTACATCCCTGCGCTGGCGCGAGTACCGGCGGCGCAGTTCGGCATCGCATTGCGCACTTGCGACGGCGAGGAGGCGCAGGCCGGCGACAGCGCCACACCCTTCTCGATCCAGAGCATTTCCAAACTCTTCGCTCTGACCATGGGCATGCGTGCCATGGGCGAACGCCTCTGGGAACGGATCGGACGAGAGCCCTCAGGCAACCCCTTCAACTCCCTGGTGCAGCTGGAGGCCGAACAGGGCACACCGCGCAACCCTTTCATCAACGCCGGGGCGATCGCCGTTACCGACCGGCTGGTGAGCCAGGGCGATCCCAAGGCGGCCATGCTGGAGCTGGTGTCGAGCTTGTGCAACGAGCCCGTGCACTTCGACGAGGAGGTGGCGGCATCAGAGGCCGCAACAGGTTTTCGCAACATCGCGCTGGGCAACTTCATGAAGAGCTTCGGCAAAATCGACAACGACGTCGCCCCGGTGCTGGATGCTTACTTCCACCACTGCGCGGTGCGCATGAGTTGCCTGCAACTGGCGCGCGCCACCGGCTTCCTGTGCCGTGATGGCCGGCATCCTTTCACCGGCGAGCCCCTGCTGACCGAACGCCAGACGCGCCGGATCAACGCGCTGATGCTGACCTGCGGCACCTACGACGCGGCGGGTGAGTTCGCCTTCAGGATCGGCCTACCCTGCAAGAGCGGCGTGGGCGGCGGCATCGTGGCGGTCGTGCCCGACCGCCTGAGCTTGTGCGTGTGGTCGCCCGCGCTGGACGCCACGGGCAACTCGCTGCTGGGCATGCACGCGCTGGAACTCTTCGCCGCGCGCACCGGGCTTTCGGTGTTCTGATGGCACGGGGACTCTTCTCACTGAAGGGGCGCGCGTTGTCGTGTCTGCGCGTCGCGGACGCTTGACGCTTTGGTCAATGAAATTGAAGGCGCAAACGGACACGCGAGATTTTCGGCAGGCGACCTCTCTGATGAGGCGATCGCGCAAGGGCTGGTCAACGCTCTAGCGAATGGCAACGCCCCATGAGATCGCGCAGGCCTTTCTTTTTCTTGCGTCCAACGCATCGAGCTTCGTCACGGGCACGGCATTCCTTTTAGACGGCGGCGTATCAATCAATCAACAGGACCTGACGAGGCCGAACGCACATAGCTTGATGCGGACTTGATTGCCGAGACAGGTGAGAAGAAAACCATTTGCGGCTGCTTCGCGAACGACAGCAACCGCAGCATCACGGACGACGGTCAGGGCAGTTCTGGGTCACGCGAAAAGGGTTAGGTCAGCTGGGATGAATGGAGCGCGTCGGCTCTTGACGAACCTCCGGCAGACGCGGTACGCAACAGCTCGGCCATGCGTTCGTATCCCGGGCCGCGCACCTGCTTCAGCCTGGCCTGCAACGCCACCCACGCCGGATCGGCGCCACGCTGCGCCCTTGTGAAAAGGCCCGTGTAGGCCTCCAGCCGGGAGCGCCGCAACCACTCCTGCAGATCCGCGCGCTGCGACCACCGCAGCTGGTTCTTCGCGGTCTGCAGGTGCATGCGCAGCCAGTCGATCGGCACCTGCGGAACGGGCACGGGCTCACTCAGGGCGTTCTTCTCGTGCTCGTCGTCGAGCGTCGCATCCAGGTGCGCGATGAACGCGGCGCTGAAGCTAGGCGAGCAGCGCCGCACGTACTGAGGCACCAGCCGCCGCCCCTGGAACACCGGTCGCAGCGGGCCGCGCGGCAAACCGCCCGCGCTGCAATGCACATGCACATGCTGGGCGGACGTCGCGATCTCGCCGTGGTCCAGCACGATGCGATCGATTTCGATGGCCTGCACATGGCCCAGGCGCACCACCCGGGTGATCCTGCGCAGTTGCGCCAGCTCGGCCTCGCTGACGATGGCGCAGCGGTACATCGTGGGCTGCACCGCCGGGTCGATGCGCTGCAGCAAGCGCGCGGCTTCCAGACGTGCAAACAGATCGGTCAACGAGGTGGCTTCGCAAGCGGCCTCGAATTCGGCCACCATGGCGGCGAGCGTCTGATGGGCGAAGGTCTCGGTGGGTTGCACGTGGGCGCGGTTGAGCAGCCAGGCCTCGCGCGGGCGGATCCAGGTGATGGCATCGGGGTCCGCGCCATGTTGCAGCAGCCAGAGGGCCGTGTCCATGGCTGTCTTGCCGCCGCCCACGATCACATGACCAGAAGCGGGATGCTGCCGCTGCGTGAGCTCGGTGGGCGTCAGGCAGGTCACCCCAGGGGCCACAGCGAAGCGTGGGCCGTGGGTGGCAGGTACCTGCGTGTCGGCCTGTGTCGCATCCACCCAGCGCCGGCGGGCCACCAGACGCCGGCGCTGCCCATTCACCAGCGAAGTGGCCACACCGCTCTCCTTCACATCGTGCAATGGCAGCCAGGTCACGCGGCCGCTGGGCAACAGGCCCTCCTGCATCACGCGGTCGTAGTAGGCGCAGATTTCGGCACCGCTGGCCAGCTCGTTGAGCCCAGCGTTCAGGCCCCCCGTGTCGATGCGACCACTGCCCAGTGGCGTTGAGTTCACGCCATAGGTGACCGAGGGGCCGTGCAGGCGCACGAAGGGGTAAGCATCGTTCCAGTGGCCGCCGGGCTTGGCTCGCCGGTCCACGATGACGACCGTGGCCGAGGTCTCTGCCACCAGTGTGTCGGCCATGGCCATGCCCACGGCGCCCGCACCGACGATCACATAGTCGGCTTCCAGCGTGTGTTCGCTCATCTTGATCTCCTTGAAGGAATCACTGTTCTGCTGCGGCACTGCGGTCCAACGCCCATTCGCCGATGCGCTGGCCCATGGCGATGCCCACCTCGGTGGAGTTGCGGAAGTGGACGCCGCCATGGATGCGGGCCTGGGCCACCTCGTGCATGAAGTCGTCGGGGCTGTTCCAACTGCGCGCGGCGCCGGGCAGCGTGACGCTGGTGGTGCTGAGCACAGGCAACGGCCCTTTGCGTGCCTCGGCGTTCAGCACGGTGGCGACAGTGCTGGCCAGAATGCAGTGCGCGCACGGGTATTCCGGGTGTAGGGGTGTTTCGATCAGCGGCGCCCAGCTGGCGTCACGCTCGGTGCCGTCGTGGCCGTCCATGTCACCGTTGCGGATCGCGGTGACCGGGCGCCAGAAGTTGTAGTGGTACTTGGCGTCCATCACCGCGATCAGTGCGTCGTCCATGGCCTGTGCGACGACGGCGAAGAGCCGCGCATTCGACAGCACGTCGCGGCCCGGCTGCAGCGCCACCGAGCGCACCACGCCGTGGTAGATCGCCGGCAGCGAGTAGTCCCAGAAACGCCCGATGTTGGTTTGTTCTGCGGTGCGCTGCTTGCTCTCGCGACCGCCGACCGACTGCATCTCGTTGTAGTCGCGTGCCCAGCGCGCACTGCTCAGTGAAGGCGGTGGCCCGGGGCGAAACTGGTCGGCACGATGCAGCAGCCAGGGCTTGCGCTGCGGCCATTGAAGGGCCGCCAGGGTCGTGGTGGGCACGTACGCGCCAGGGGTGGTGTGCGGGCGGTAGGTGTCGGCGCCGCCGGGCATTTCGCCGGCTCGCGATGCCAGCACACGCTGCGCGGCGCGCTCGCCGGCCGCCAAACCCGCTGCGCGGACCGCGTCGTCCGGCACGCCGGCCAGGGCACCTTGCACGGCGGCTTCGACGGCCGTGCGTTGCGCCGGGATCAATTGCGTCAAGGCGGCGCGGTGGGCGCCGGCCACCGCCGCCTCCACCGCGTGCGGCGACGTCGACGAGGTGCTCGCAGCGTCCCGCACTGCCTCGTAGGCGGCCGTCTGCACCAGCGCCATCACGCGCACGGCAGGCGGTGTGCCGATGCGCGCTTCGCCGACGATCTGCGCGGAGCGCTGATTCCAGTCGGTGATGACGTCGGCCCGCGCCGGCGAGATCAGGGTGGTGAGCAGCGCGCCTGCGAACGGCAGGGCGAGACGGGCTATCAGGTGGCGATTTTTCATGGCAGTTTCCTCAAATGAAGACAGGGTTGTCGGTAGGTTGATTCTGAAAAATCACGCCCATTGACGCTTCACCTTCCGTTCGGCATATTTGCTCGCGCGTCCGCCATTGGCGGCCTGCATCGCCTGGTCCATGCCGTGTGTCCGGGCGACTTGATCGAAACCTCTCACGGCGGGAGCGTTCGATGAGCCACGATCCCCTGTCCGATGTGCTGCGCAGCGTTCGCTTGCGCGGGGCGATCTTTTATTACGTGAGCTTCGACGGCGAATGGGCGGCAGAGACGCCGCCGTCGCCGATGCTGGCCGGCGCGCTCATGCCGGGCGCCGACCACGTGCTCGCCTACCACCTGATGGCCAAGGGAGAAGGGTGGGCCGCTTCGGAGGGCCAGGCGCCGGTGCGGCTGGCCACGGGCGACATCATCATGTTTCCACGCGGAGACGGCCACGTGATTTCCAGCGCGCCGGGCATGCATGCGATCGAGGACCAAAGCAGCTGGCGCTACGAAACGCGCAACGACCCCAAGCCCATCGCCGTGGCCTACCACCGTGGGGTGCTGCGGCCCGGCACGCCGGGCCCTGCCGAAGATGCGCGTTCGGTCGTGGTGTGCGGTTTTGTGGCCTGCGACCTCAAACCCTTCAACCCCCTGATCAACGCCTTGCCCGCCCAGCTGCACTTGCGCGCCGGTGCCTTGGGCGCATGGACGATGCAACTGCTCGACCAGGCGGTGGCTGAGTCGCGCGAACGCCGTGCGGGCAGTGCCGCCATCCTGGAGCGCGCGAGCGAATTCGTGTTTGTCGATGCGGCGCGACGTTACCTGGAATCGCTGCCACCGGGCTCAGCGGGGTGGCTGGGGGCGCTGCGCGACCGGCATGTCGGCCAGGCCATCGCGCTGATGCACGAGCGCCCGGCGGATCCGTGGAGCGTCGAGGCGCTGGGGCGGGAGGTGGGACTGTCGCGATCGGCTTTGCACGACCGCTTTGTCGACCTGACCGGGCAGGCGCCGATGCAATACCTGACGGACTGGCGCATGCAACTGGGCGCGGGGCTGCTGCGCAAAGGGAATGCCAAGGTGGCGGCCGTGGCCCAGGAAGTCGGCTACGACTCCGAAGCCGCTTTCGCGCGAGCCTTCAAGCGCCTGGTGGGCCAACCACCGGCCGCATGGCGGCGTGCCCAGACCGGGTGAACCCTTCGGTGGGGTGTGTCCTTTCGAAGACGACACAAGAGCAAATTCAAGCGACACCAGGTAGAGCGCCAAAAGCTGGAGAGGGGAATCATTGGCTTCCATTGCCAGTGCCTCGACTGGCGAACCACTTTTATCTGGATCCACCATGCACACCTACTCGACCGCACCACTCTCTTTCAGGATGGCCCGCCCTTCCAGCGCAGGGCACTCGGCGAACGCGACATCGGCAGCGCGCGCGGGGCGCCGCAGCCAGACGACGCTTCACAAAGGTGCACTCTTCTCGGTGACCAAACCCAAAGCCCACACCATCGAGTGTGTTCAAGGGCTGATCTGGATCACACACGACAACCAGAGAGACGACATCATCCTGGCGGCAGGGCAATCGCATGTCGCACAAAACAACGCCCGGATGATCGCGCAAGGGCTGGAGAAGAGCGAGATGTGCATCCATATTCCTCGGGAGCAAAGCCTTGTTCTGCCCATCATGGGCCTCCCACACCGCATCTCGGCGCTCTGGGCCAGGGTGTTGCTCGCACGCCGGGCCATATCGGTGGTGCGGTAGTTCTCATCGATCGGAGGTTGGCACAGAGGGTATGGAAAATGCCCGGGAAATCGCGAACAATGCTCGGCAGATCGCGAGATGCATCCGTCGCTTGCGATATTTGCCAAGCCAACGCCGAGAAGTGAGATGGACGATGACCACGCATGACCCCCTCTCCGACGTGCTTCGCAGCGTGCGGTTGCGCAGCTCGGTCTTCTTTCTCATGAGTTGTCGCGACGAATGGGCGGCGCTGGCGCCAGGCGCGCAGACGATCGGGCCTGCCGTCATGCCTGGTTCGGAGCATGTGATCGAGTACCACATGTTTGTCAAAGGGGGCGGGTGGGTCGCGATCGAAGGCGAGCCACCCTTGAGATTGAACGAAGGCGACATCGTGATGCTGCCTCACGGGGACGCTCACGTCGTCTCGAGTGCGCCCGGCATCGCGCCGATCAAGAAGGACGATGAGGCCGTCATGGATCGCATCTGCAGCGGCCTCAAGCCGATTCCCATGACCTATCGAGGTGGGGCCTGTCAGGTGGGCGTGGGATTGCCTCGCGACGATGCAGAAACCGTTGTCGTCTGCGGCTTCATCGCGTGCGACTTGAAGCCATTCAATCCGCTGGTCGATGCCTTGCCCAGGATGCTTCACCTGCCTGCTCAAGAAGTGGGCGCCTGGGTGGCACCGATGTTGGAGCATGCTGCGGCCGAAACCGAGTCCACCCGCGCCGGCAGTTCTGCCCTCTTGCAACGGGTGAGCGAAACGGTGTTCGTCGACGGTGCCCGGCGTTACCTGGACAGGCTCCCCGCAGAAGCCACGGGCTGGCTGGGGGCGTTGCGCGATCGCCAGGTAGGCCGGGCGATCACGCTGATGCATGAGAGTCCTGCGGACCCTTGGACCATGGAAGATCTCGGGCGTCGGGTGGGGCTTTCGCGCTCTGCGCTGCACGAAAGGTTCGTCATTCTTGCGGGCGTTCCGCCGATGCAGTACCTCACCAACTGGCGGATGCAGTGCGGCGCCAGGCTTCTGCGCGAAGGCCATGCCAACGTCGCATCCATCGCTTTGGACGTTGGCTACGATTCCGAGGCAGCGTTCTCACGCGCCTTCAAACGCGCGACCGGGATGCCGCCGGCGACCTGGCGCAAAGCACAGAAGCCCAACTTCGCCACGGCCTGAAGACACCGTCAAGGCGTCTTATCGACGGAGTGTTTGGATGGGACATCGAAGGTCGCGGCGCATGCGGATGACGCTGCATCGACATTGCTGAGCAGATTCAGCAGTCCGGGAGAGGCGATCGAGCAGGCGGGGGGACTGAAATGCAGAATTTCCCTCGGCCATCTTGCCCTCACTGAGTTCTGCGAACGCATGCCTAGAGGCGCGCCGATTTCGCCAGCCTGGGAACGAACATCACGTAGTCGGCGCGATAGGCCATGCGCACCCGCTGCCCCACCGTGGACGCCGCGCATCCGGTGCCAGGTGCCATGCCTCCCACCGTGTTCACGCGTTGCACGCTGCTCACGCGGCCGAATGCGCCCTCAGTCCCCTCGGTCCGGGCCGACAACAGCAGCCATGGAATGGCATGCGCACGGGGTGCATCGGCACGCGAGAGCACCGCGCCCACGAAGCCGCTGCCGTCTTCGTGGCGCCAGAACGGCCCGGCGCCATGGCGCCCGACAAGACGCCCTTCGCCGTCGAACAGGTCTGCCTCGGGCGCCACGAACGTCCAGGCCGCAGCATTCGCGCCTTGCGTGGCTCGGCATTCGTAGATCTGGACACCTTGGGCCGCGACCCGCATCAATGGCATCTCATTGGCAGGCGGCTCGACGCCCTGCACGGCGCAGCCAGCCACCAACCCGCTCACCAGCGCGGCGAGCAGGATGGTGCCGCAGTTCTTTTGCTTCACCATCGTGCACCCCTTAGTTGACGGTGATCACC
>Ga0247738_10000105_pt1 | contig 44003 bp, 41 predicted proteins | sample UWRJL013104B2_FD_180936 | JGI IMG/M metagenome (GOLD analysis project Ga0247738, IMG submission 180936) | Plant litter microbial communities from Arlington Agricultural Research Station in Wisconsin, United States - UWRJ-L013-104B-2 | ecosystem: Environmental > Terrestrial > Plant litter >...
GACCGGACGGACCAGATAAGGCGTCACGATGATGACCAGCTCGGTTTCCTGCCGCCGCCAGGACTGCGACTTGAACAGATTGCCGATGATCGGCAGATCGCCCAGGAACGGCGCCTTGGAGACGCTGTTGCCGCTCGAGCTATTGAGCAGACCGCCGATCATGAAGCTCTGGCCGGAGCCGAGTTCCACGGTGGTCTCGGCACGCCGGGTCGCGATGCCCGGGACCGAGAAGCCGCCGAGCTTGACGGCGGAGCTGTCGTCGAGCTGCGAGACTTCGGGGCGGACGCGCATCGAGATGCGGCCGTCGGCGAGCACAGTCGGCGTGAACGCGAGGCTGACGCCATATTGCTTGAACTCGACCGAGACGTTGCCAAGGCTGGTTGCGATCGGAATGGGGATCTCGCCGCCTGCCAGGAAGCTGGCGGTTTCGCCCGAGAGCGCCGTCAGATTGGGATTTGCCAGCGTTGCGGCCAGACCCTGCGTTTCAGCCAGGTCGAGCGTGCCGATCCAGTCCATGCCGAACAGGCGCCCGGCGCCCGCCAGCGTGGTGCCGGTGGACGGATAGTTGAACTTGAACAGCGTATCGGTGACCGCGCGGCCCGTGTTCGGGTCGACCAGGATCTTGCCGGTATTGGGGTCAGAAACCTGCGGATAGGTGATCGAGCCGGGATTGCCCTGACCCATGCCGAAGATGAAGCCGCTGGCATTGTGCACCGAGTTCAGGAGGTTGAAGCCGAGCGACTTCACGAAATTCTTGTTCACCTCGGCGATGCGGACCTGCAGGTTGACCTGCAGCGGTGTCGCTGTGCGCAGGCGGCTGACGACGGTCGTCTTTTCGCCGGAAAAGGCCTGCACGAGGCGCTCGGCCTCCGCTGCATCCTCGGGCGCGGCAACCGTGCCGGTGAGCAGCAGCATGCCGTTCATCGTGGCGATCTTGATGTTCGCTTCCGGCATGGCGAGATTGAGCATCTGGTCCATGCTGGTGAGGTTGTTACCCACGCGGACGGCATTGGCATAAAGCATCGTGCCATCGCGGGTGGTGATGAAGACATTGGTCTCGCCGGGCTGCTTGGCGATCAGATAGACCTGACGCTGCGAGCGGACGTGGACGTCGACCACATTGGGGTCGGCGATCACGACATCGGAGAGATTGGCCGTGAGGTTGACCACGCGGCTTTCGCCGACGGACAGGAGCAGTGCGCCATTGTCCTGCTGGGCGGGGCCCGCGGCCAGAGCGACGCTCGTGGGCGCCGTTGCACCGGCAGTCGCCAGGAGCAGGGCCGTGAACATCAATGTTCGTCCGCGCTTGCGCGCTGTGCTGGAAATAAGGTTCATCTTACTTGCTCCCGACCGCGACGGTGGTGACCTGAACACCGCGGGCGATATGGACGACGGGGACATTGCCCAGACCGCCGCCGGCCGCGATCTTCGCCGCCACGACACCGGGATCTTCCGGCTTGCCAGGTACGCTGCTGCGTTGGTAGCGCGAGACATCCGCGCCGGTGGAATAGGTGGATCTGCGGTCCATCGGTCGAGCGGCCAGCGTGGCCAGCATCTTCTTCTCGGCCTTCGCGTCGCCAGCCTTGGGCGCATCGATCTCGCCGGAAGCGAGCGCTTCTTCGAGTTCCTGCCCATTGTCGGCAATGCTGCGCAGCGAGAGCGAAATGGCGCCGATCGTCTGGGCGACCGAGATTTTCTCGGCCATGGGCGGCGTCACTTCGACCGTCACGTTGGAATAAGGCTGTATGACCGGCTGGCCGTCCGTGCCGACCGCATTGGTGCGCTGGTCGGTGGCGAGCACCCGGAGATTCTTGAGGATGGTCTCGGAGACCTTCAGGGGAACGCCATCGCCGCCGCCAGCCACGCTCTGGGTCAGCATGAGGTCGATGCGATCGCCCGGGAAAATGAAGCCTGCAACCGAGCTGTTCATCGAGACGGGCACAGTGACTGCGCGCATGCCGGGGCCCAGGGCCGCTGCGAGGAAGCCACGGTCGCCGGGGCGAATGAGCGATCCTTGCGTCACCGGTTGGCCTGCGGAAACCGCCGTGCGGACGACTGATCCGGCAAGCTGGTTCGCGTCCGTGCCGCTCTCGAGGAAATAGGCATTCTCGACCAGCTCTTTGGGCCAGGGCTGGAAGCGATAGGCATCCGGCCCCACGATCGTGCCCACGGGCAGCGCCTTGGTCGCGACAAGAACATGCGGCATGTCGACCGGGTTGGGCGCAGCCGCAGCGGCTTGAGGCGACACAGCGCCGTCCGATGCGAACATTGAGCGCGCCAGAAAGGCCGTTGCCACCGCAATGATCAGGGCGCCGGCAAGGAGCGCAATCTTCTTAGGTTCCATGACGAGACTCGCCTCCACTCAGCGGGGCGAATCTGCTGCCCCCACACTGATAGTTATTAGGTGAAAGGGTTAAGATAGCGTTCACCAAGGACCCACAATCCGGCGAGCGCTATGGCAACCCCATAGGGAACTTCAGGCTGGCCAGCGCGCTGCGTCACCCGATGATGGATGACGGTGGCCAGAGTGATCAGGCCGCCAGCCAGTGACATGACGACCAGCAGGACCAGCATGTCCTTCCAGGGGAGCCACAATGCGAGGGCGCCCAGCAACTTCACGTCGCCGCCGCCCATCATGCCCATTGCGAACAGTCCGGTGAACAGCGCGAAGACCAGCAATGCTACGCCGATCTGGATGCCCACGCCCGGCCACAGCGAAACGCCCGTCGCCCACCAATAGAGAGGGGCGGTCAGGGCAATCGTCAGATTGAGCCGGTTGGAGATGATGCGCTGGCGCAGGTCCGTCGTCGCGCCGCAAAGCAGCAGCAGCGCGAGAAGGATACTCAATATAGGGACGGGCCAGACTGTAGGCATGATTAAAGGCTAGACCTCAGCCCTTACCAAATCGTAACTGCGCCCATGCCCCACCCCGCTTGCGACCGTTTTCCGCCACATATGCTGCGATTGACGCGACCCATCGCGATCCTCTCATGATGCATCGCGAGACCGATATATTGATCGTCGGCGGCGGCATGGCGGGCATGAGTCTGGCCGCCGAGATTGCCGGGCGCGCCCGCGTCCTGCTGATCGAGCAGGAAGCGCAGCCGGGCTATCATGCCACCGGTCGTTCCGTAGCGTTCTGGACGGAAAGCTATGGCGGACCGGCCATCACGCCGCTGACCAGTGCCAGCGGGCCGCTGCTGTCCGCGCCTGATAGCGCCTTCTCAAATCACGGTTTTTTGAGCCCGCGCGGTGCAATCCATATCGGGCGCGACGAGGATGCAGGCGCGGCCGAGGCGATGCTCGCCGACTTTGCTGCGTCCGGCGTGGCGCTGCATGTGCTTTCGGACGATGCGCTGAAAGCTGCGGTGCCGGGGCTCCGACCGGCGTGGACGATGGGTCTCTCCGAGCCGAGCTGCGCCGATATCGATGTCGCGGCGCTGCTTCAGGCCTATCGGGCCGCAGCGCGGCGCGCGGGCGTGGCAATGGCGCTGGCGACGCGATTCGTTGCGGCGCGGCGCGATGGTGCCGGATGGCGTGTGAAGACCGAAGCGGGTGAAATTTCCTGCGCCATGATCGTCAATGCGGCAGGCGCCTGGGCCGATTCGGTCGCTGGTGCCTGCGGTCTCGGTCCGCTCGGCATCACGCCGCTGCGCCGCACGGTGGTGCAGCTGCGCTGCGCCGATGCACCGGCGGACTTCCCGCTCGTCATCGATCTTTCGGGCAATTTCTACTTCAAGCCGGGCGGCGCGGGGCGGATCTGGCTGACGCCTCATGACGAAGTGCCGGACCACGCCCATGATGTCTCGCCCGAGGAGATGGACGTCGCCCTTGCCATTGCGCGCTTCGAGGCCGTGGTCGGCTGGCGCATCGAAGCTGTCGAGCGCAAATGGGCGGGGCTGCGCAGCTTCGCCCCAGACCGGCTGCCGGTCTATGGCTTCGATCCGCGCGCAGAAGGCTTTTTCTGGTTCGCCGGGCAGGGCGGATTCGGCATCCAGACCGCGCCTGCGGCGGCCTTGCTCGGCGCGGCACTGCTGCTGGACGCACCCAAGCCTGCGCCTCTCGCGGCGGTTGATGAGATGCGTTATAAACCGGACCGCCTCATCGGCTGAATCGATATCTGGCGCGTCGCGGCGGCAGTCATCGGTTCGGGATGAGCGTTCCAGGCGAGCCTCTAACAGGCAGCCGCGCACAGGAGAGAAGCCGCCATGGCCCATAAATTCGTGATCGAGAAGAACAAGGCCGGCGAGTTCGTCGCCAAGTTCAAATATAATAGCGAGCTTATCTTCTGGACCGAGGGCTATTCCAGCAAGGCGAATGCGCGCAACGCCATCGAGTCCATCCTGAAGAACGGACCCGGCGCACCGGTTGAAGAAATCGACTGAGATCGAGCGGGATGGCGGGCGGCGCCTGAGCGCCGTCCGCACCCATCAGCGATCAGTTCTTGGCGAGATAGGCAATGATGTCGGCGCGGTCCTGCGGCTTGGACATGCCCACAAAGCCCATTTTCGTGCCCGGCACCTTCTTCATCGGCGCAGTCAGGAAGTCCGAGAGCGTGTCGGTCGTCCAGGTGATGTTGCTCTTCTGCATCGCGGCCGAGAAGGTATAGCCCTTCACATCCGCTGCCTTCGTGCCGATTATGCCCTTGAGAGTAGGGCCGACGCCATTCTTTCCGGCGTCGAGCGAGTGGCAGACCTTGCACTGGTTATACAGCGTCATGCCCCGTGCGGCATCGCCCTTGGGCAGCTTGGCAGGCTTGGCCTGAGCGAGCGCTGGCGTCGCCATGGCAAACATGATGGCAGCGGCGAAAGTAGCTGCAGAAGCAGAGCGAACCAGTGTCATTCCTCAGTGTCTCCGAATCGGCCCGGTTGGCCTTGTCTGAAGGGCCATATTTCCCGGCGCGGGTGTCTCTGCGCTGAACGGCCCCATCCCGTCAACTGCATCAACCCTCGCCGATGCGCCTGTGATCGCCCAGTATCGGCCGGTTGACCCTAGGGTTGACGCGCATGGAAAGGCAGTGAAGAACACAGGCAACAGGGGAGAAGAAAACAAGATGGCCGCAACGGGCAGCGACAATGATCGCGGGCAAACGCTAAGTGGTTCCACAGATTCGCGGCTTGAGAGCGAATATGGCTTCACGTACCGCACGGTGCTGTTCGCACGGCGCTATCGTGCGCTGCTCGACGAACAGCTTCGGCCACTCGGCTATGGGACGGCGCGGATGGAAGCGCTTTCGACCATCAACCGCTCGCCCGAACCCAGCGCCCAGATCGCCATCGCCAAGCGGATCGGCATTGAGGGGCCGACCCTCACCCGGATGCTCGATACGCTCGAGGCCGAGGGACTGGTCGTCCGCCGCGCCGACCCCACTGATCGGCGCACCAAGCTCATCGAGCTGACCGATGAAGGCAAGCGCGCGCTGACCGAGATCATGACCGTCGCGCACGCCTTCCGCAAAACAGTGCTGAAAGACCTCACTGACGCCGAGCTCGATGTCGTGAACAAAATCACGGGCAAGCTGCTCTGCGGTCTCTCCGATGGATATGGCACCGACTGACCTGCGCCCGCGCGCGATCCGCGCAACCATCACGTCGTCTGGACTTGGCTCTGCGCCGCCGATAGGGCCGGCCGCACGAGATTTGGCGAGGACGGGAGACGGCGTGGCAGATAATGGAAGTAGCGGGAGCGCAGGCGCCGCATCGGGAGCGCCGCTGATCGTTCATCTCGACCGCGAGACCATGGGCGGCTTCGATATTCCCCGCCCCGCCGCGCCGCATCGCTGGCAGGCCCATGACTTCACCTATCCTGAAGAGGTCGTCGCCCGCCTGGCCGGCGCGCAGGTCGCGATCATCAACAAGGTGAAGCTCGACGCGCAGACACTGGCCGCGCTGCCCGATCTGCGCATGATCGCCGTGACCGCCACCGGCACCGATGTCGTCGATGCCAGGGCAGCGGCGGCGCAGGGCATCTCGGTGCGCAATGTCGTGGGCTATGCGGGCACGTCGGTGGCCGAGCATGTCGTCATGCTCATGTTCGCGCTGGTGCGCGGCCTTGTGCCGCATCGCGAGTCCGTCATCGATGGCCGCTGGGAAAATGGCCGCACCTTCTGCGTCTTTGCCGCGCCCGTGCGCGATCTTGCGGGGATGCGCCTCGGCCTCGTCGGCAGCGGCGCCATTGCGCAGGCAGTTGCGGATCGCGCCCGTGCGCTGGGGCTGGACGTGGTGTTCGCGGGCCGACGCGGCGCGGCGCCTGCCGAGGGCAAGCTCGCATTCGAGGCGGTGCTGGCGACCAGCGACATTCTCAGCCTGCATTGCCCGCTGACCGACGAGACGCGCGACCTCATCAATGACGAGACGCTGGCGATCATGAAGCCCGGCGCCATCGTCATCAACACGGCGCGCGGCGCGCTCATCGACTATGATGCGCTCGAAGGCGCGCTAGCGAGCGGGCGCCTTTCCGGCGCGGGCCTCGATGTCGCGCCTGTCGAACCACCGGCGCCGGGCAGCGCCATCCTTCGCCTCGCCCGCCGTCCCGACGTCATCGTGACGCCCCACGCGGCGTGGAGCAGCAGTGCCGCCATCGAAGCACTGGCCGCGCGCACCGGCGACAATATCGCCGACTATCTGGCCGAGGCAGGGGCGAGCGACCAATGAACGGGCGCATGCACCGCCGCGCCCTGCTCGAAGGCGCGTTTCAGGCAGCGGTGGAGGCATGCAAGCGGCCCGAAGCCATTGTCGACGCATTGCCCGAGCGGCCGAAAGGTCGCGTAGTCGTCATCGCGGCCGGCAAAGGCGCTGTGCCAATGGCGCAGGCTGTCGAGGCGCATTGGCCCGATGTGACGGGCCTCGCCGTCACGCGGTCGGGCTATGGCGGCCCGCTCAAGTCGATCCAGCTTGTCGAAGCGCGGCATCCCGTGCCCGACGAAGCAGGCGCGCAAGCCGCCGAGCAATGTCTCGCGCTGGCCGAGAGTCTGGGCGAGAACGATCTGCTGCTGGTGCTGCTGTCGGGCGGCGCGTCCGCGCTCCTCGCCGCGCCCCAGCCGCCACTGACGCTGGCCGACAAGCAGGCGCTCACATCGGCCCTGCTCAAGTCCGGTGCCTCGATCGGCGAGATCAACTGCGTGCGGCGTCATCTTTCGCGGATCAAGGGCGGTCGCCTCGCGGCGGCGGCTTCCCCCGCGCAGGTGGTGACGCTGGCCGTCTCGGATGTCGTCGGCGATGTGCCTGCCGATATCGGATCGGGACCGAGCGTGCCCGATGCGAGCAGCATTGCCGACGCGCAGGCGGTGCTGGCGCGCTATGGCATTGCCGATCCCGCGCGCGGCTGGAGCGAGTCCGTAAAGCCCGGCGATCCGCTGCTGGCGCGCAGCAGCTTTCAGGTGGTCGTGCGTCCCGCCGATGCGCTGGCCGCCGCCGCGCGCTACCTGGAGGATGCAGGCTATGAGCCGCGCATCATCGAGACCGAGGCGACCGGCGAGGCGCGCGATGTGGCCCGGCGTCATGCACTCGCGGCGATCCAGGCGCATGAGACCGGCCGCGCCACCGCATTGCTCTCCGGCGGCGAACTCACCGTGACGGTCAAAGGCGACGGCACGGGCGGCCCCAATCAGGAATATGCGCTGGCCTTTGCTCATGCGATCAAGGGGCTGACCGGCGTTGCTCTGCTTGCCGCGGATACGGACGGCGTGGACGGCAATTGCGATGTGGCCGGCGCTTATGTGGACGGCGACACCGTGAACGATCTGGTGGATGCGAGCGTCGATATTGCGCGTGCGCTGGATGCCAATGACGCAGGCAGCGCACTGGGTGAAGTGGGTGCGCTGTTCGTCCCCGGCCCGACCCTCACCAACGTCAACGACCTGCGCATCATATTGGTCGACGCGCGGACATGACGCCCGAGCGGGTCACCGTCCGGACCGACCTGCTCGACATTGCCGTCGATGTCTGGGGGCCGGAGGTGGGCGATCCGGTCCTCCTGCTCCACGGCTTTCCCTTCGATCCGCGCTCCTTCGATGCAGCAGCGGCTTTGCTCGCGCAGGCGGGACTGCGTTGTTACGTGCCCTATCTGCGCGGCTTCGGGCCGACGCGCTTCCTCAGCGACGCGACCATGCGTTCGGGCCAGCAGAGCGCGATTGCCGACGATGCGCGTGCGCTGCTCGACGGGCTTGGCATAGAGCGCGCGCTTGTGGCCGGTTTCGATTGGGGCGGGCGGGCCGCGTGTATCTGCGCAGCGCTCTGGCCCGATCGGTTCGTGGGCCTGCTCGTGGTGGGCGGTTATCTCGTGCAGGATCTGTCCGATCCGACCCGGCCTGCTCCCGCCGCGATCGAGCATCTCATCTGGCATCAATATTTTCTCGGCTCAGCGCGGGGGCGGCGTGCGCTGGCCGAGCGACCGCAAGACATCTGCCTGCACTTGCGCCGCCAATGGTCGCCCGGGCTGGTCGACGAGGCCTTGTTCGCCCGGACCGCGACATCCTTCGCCAATCCCGACTTTGCCGAGGTCTCATCGCATAGCTACGCGCACCGCATCGGCTCGGCGGCGGGCGATCCTCGTTATGCCGCGCTTGACGCCGCGCTCATCCCGCCGCCGCCCGTGCCGGTGCCGACCATCGTGCTGACCGGCGGCGACGCGATGCTGGGCGGCGGACCGGGCGACAAATTCCCAGCGCTGGTCGCGCATCGCGTGGCGCCAAGCGCGGGCCATGATCCCGCAGCCGAAAATCCGCGGGCTTTTGCGGATGCGCTGCTAGCCCTGAGAGAAGCGATTGCGTCCGCTGCAATTTGATCATTGTGTTAATATTAGAAACTGAAGTATAACGACATCCTGAGATGCAGCGGGCCGCAGAGTCGCGCCATCCGGAGGGGGTGATGTCCATGAAAGTTGCCAAGCTTCACGATATTTTTGCCGCAGAACTGATCGGCGCGGACCTTTCGGCCGAGCCGGATGCGGCGCTCGTCGCGCTCATCGAAGAGACGATGAACGAATATGGCGTGCTCTGCATCCGCGATCAGGGGCATCTCACCGACGCTGAGCATCTGCGCTTCGCCCGCGCCTTTGGCCCGCTCGAGCTGCCGCCGGGCTATGAAAGCATCAAGGATATGCCGCGCCGGATCGCCAGCGAACTTTACGATGCGTCCAATCTCGATGTGGATGGCGAGATCATCGACCCCACATCGCCGCGCGCCAAATTCTCCAAGGGCAATGAGCTGTTCCATGCCGACAGCTCGTTCAACGACATGCCGAGCAAATGGTCGATCCTGCGCGGCCTGACCGTGCCGCCGGAAAAGGGCGACACGCAATTTGTCGATCTGCGCCATGTCTATGACGAGCTGCCGCAGGAGATGAAGGACCGCATCGAGGGCCTTGTCGCGCAGCACAGTTTCGCCGCCAGCCGCATCAAGGGCGGTGTCTCGCCCGAGGAAGCCGAGCGCATCCGCACCGCCATGCCCGGCGCGATGCAGCCCATGGTTCGCATCAGTCCCAATGGCCGCAAGACCCTGTTCGTCGCCTCACATGCCTTCCGTATTGAGGGCATGGACGATGCCGAGGGGCAGGCGCTGATTGAGGAGCTGCTCGCCTTTGCCAGCCAGCCCAAATATGTCTACGCCCATAAATGGCGGACCGGCGACATGCTGATCTGGGACAATCGCTGCATGCTCCATCGCGGCACCGAATATGATTATGCGCGCTACAAGCGCGACCTGCGCCGGGCCAATGTCAACGAATCCGGCGAGGAACGCAGCGCGGTTCCGCTCACGCTCATTCCCCCCGCCGGATCGTCGCAGGCCGCCAAAGCGAGCTGATTCATCCTTGTGGGCGCCGTGCATGCAAGACTTGCATCACCGCCGCTGACCATGCAGAATGGTTAGATCGCTAACTACATGGCCGACATATGGTCGAGTCGTGTAGAGGCGGGCGTTAAGGGGAGAGGCGCCTTGCAGGTCAACCGGTTACACCCGGTTTTTGCCGCCGAGCTGATCGGCGCCGATCTGGCTTTGCCGCCGGATGCGCCGCTTGTCGATCTCGTCGAGCAGTCGATGCGGGACTATGCCATTCTCGTCATTCGCGGTCAGGGCCATGTCGGTGACGATGAACATATCCGCTTCAGCGAGGCTTTCGGTCCGCTCGAATTGCCACCGGTTTTCGGCACACCGCAGACCCGCTTCCGCCCCGAACTCTATGACGCGTCCAATCTCGATGAGACCGGCGAAATCGCCGCTGCGGATTCGCTGCGTCATAAGTTTTCGCGCGGCAACGAGCTGTTTCATTCCGACAGCTCGTTCAACGAGAAGCCGACCAAATGGTCGCTGCTCTTCTGCCATATCCCGGCGCCCGAGCGCGGCGAGACCGAATTTGTCGATGGCCGCGCGGTCTATGCTGCGCTGCCCGAGGCGATGAAGGCGCGCCTCGCGGGCATGACCGCCGAGCATAATTTCTGGATCTCGCGCGAGCGCGGCGGCTATCCGCAGCCCGAGGCGATGAAGGCGGCGGTCAAGCCCGCGATCCAGCCCGTCATCGGCATGAGCGAGTCCGGCGATCCGACCTTGTTCGTCGGCGCGCACCTGCATCGCTTCACGGGCATGGACGATGCACAGAGCGACGCCTTGCTCACCGAATTGCTCGATTTCGCCAGCCAGGAGCGCTTCGTTTATCGCCACATCTGGCGCCCCGGGGATCTTCTCATCTGGGATAATCGTTGCACCCTGCATAGGGCGATGCCCTTCGACTATCTGAACCACAAGCGCGACTTACGGCGCACGACGATCAGTGATCCACGGCTGGTGCGGACGACACCGGCACCTACCGAACAGCCAGCGGTCGCCCAATGAGCGGCGCCGCCAAGACCCGCCAAGGGCGCAACAGGAGAATATGATGCGACACCCGGTCATCTCATGCGACGACCATCTCGACATGAACCAGCTGCCGGCTGACCTGTTCGAAAATTACCTGCCCGAGCAGTTCAAGGAGCGCGCCCCGCGCGTCGAGGTCCGCGATGGCCGCGGCGTGTGGATGTGCGAGGGCGAGAGCTGGGGCTTCTGGTCGGGCCTGCCGATGCAATGGTCTGGACCCAAGCCGGTCTTCACCGCGTTCGATCGCGGCGGCATCGAGGATATCAGCGAGCGGCGACCCGCGATTGCGAAACTGCGTCTGGAGGATATGGACCGCGATGAGGTCTATGCCCATGTCATCTTCGGGCCGGTCACGTCATTCAACACGCCTGATCAGGAACTGACCGACGCCTGTTACGCGGCTTACAATACCTGGCTGAAGGATTTCTGCTCGGTCAATCCGCAGCGGCTGATCGGTGTCGCGCTGCTGCCGAACAATCCCGAATCCGCCGTGAAGACGCTGGAGCACATCATCGAGCTGGGCGGCTTCAAGCAGGCCAATCTTCAGATCGCCATGGCCGAACCGCGCTTCGAAGATCCCCGCTGGGAGCCGCTGTTCGATCTGCTCGAGAAGAGCGGAATCGCGCTTTCCTTCCACGTCACGGTCTTCCCCGGCGCGATGAAGGCGTTCGACAAATATAAGGGCTCGCCCGGCGCCACCTTCCTGCATGTGAAGATGTTCCTTGAGCAGTTTCTCGATCCGTTCGTCGATCTGTTCGCCTGGGGCATTCTCGAGCGGCATCCCGGCCTCAAGGTCGTGATCGCCGAGAGCGGTATCGGCTGGCTGCCATGGGTGGTCGAGGAGCTGGACTATCGCCACTTCCGCCTCTGGGAAGCCGAGGAATTCTGGAACGAACGCGGTGGCATCCCGCTCAAGATGCTGCCGTCCGAGCTGTTCAAGCGGCAGATTTTCGGCACGTTCCAGAACAACCCGACGGCCGTCGCGCTCAAGGATTTTTACGGCGAGAACAACCTGCTCTGGGCCTCGGATTATCCGCACCCGGACAGCGTCTGGCCCAATAGCCGCAAGACGATCGACGAGTTCACCAAGGGCGCCGACCCGGAATTCGTGCGCAAGATCACGTGGGACAATGCCGCCAAGCTCTACGGGATCGAGCTGCCAGCGGAATATCAGGCGATCGCAGCGGAGTAGGGCGCAGCGGAATAACGCAAATGGCTGAAGGGGGCGGACGCGCCGCACCCCTTCCACCATCCTTACATGGTCACGACGACCTTACCGACCTGCTGGTTGGATTCCAGATAGCGGTTCGCCTCGACCAGCTCGCTGAACGGAAACACCTTGTCGATCACCGGCTTCAGCGTCCCGAGCGCCAGCCCCTGAAGGATGCGTTCCTTCGCGCGTGCATAGCGATCCGGGTGGTTCCAGATTTCCGAGGCGACCCAGCCGCGCAGGGACAGGCCTTTGAAGGCCGCGTGCCAGTGCGGATAGGGCGTCGCGCTTTCCGACAGGCCGCCATAGATGAACAGGATGCCGCGCTCGGCCAGTGCGCCCGCCAGCGTCTCCACATAAGGCCCGCCGACCGGGTCGAATGCCGTGCGCGCGCCCTTGCCGTCGGTGATCTTCATCACCTGCTCGATCAGGTCCTGCTCTTCGGTCGCGATCACATGTGCCGCGCCCTGCGCGCGCAATGCATCGGCCTTGGCGCTGGTCCGCGTGGCGGCGATCGAGACCGCACCCGCCCAGTTGGCAAGCTGGATGGCGGCAAGGCCCACGCTGGATGAGGCGGCGCGGATGATGACACCGTCGCCAATGCCCACATTGGCTACCTCGATGATCGCGAAGGCCGTCATATATTGCATCCAGATCGATGCGCCCTCGGCAGCCGTCAGGCCCGGCGGGATCGGCTCAAGACAGAAAGCCGGGACGATCGCCTGCGTCGCCCACAGGCCATATTGGCCCAGCCGATAGCGCGGCAACACGCAGACCCGGTCGCCCTCCTTGAAGCCGGTCACGCCTTCGCCCAGCGCCTCGATGACGCCGACGCCTTCATAGCCGATATTGGTCGGGAGCGCGGGCTTCACCGGATAGCGCCCGGCGCGATACATGGCCTCGGAGCGATTGAGCCCTACGGCTTCGACCTTGATGCGCACTTCGCCTGCGCCCGGCGCGCCGACCTCCATCTCGTCGAAACGGAGCACGTCCGGTCCGCCCAGTTCATGAGCGCGAACGACTATGGCCATCATACTCTCCCTATTTTTTTGACTGCCGGTTCCACTCGCCGGTCACGCCCGTTTTTCGCTGGTACGAGCTTCTTCAAATCGGTGTGAACTATCAAGCCGCCGTAGGTCGATTTTTGCATCTGATCGTTGGGAAGAGTCCGGATCTCATTGCGGAGTGCATGGGGTCCGCCAATTGCGCCCCAGCGCCCCAGACTCCCCAAAAAAAAAGGCCCTCCCGTTAGGGAGGGCCTCCAGTGACCGTTGATATTGGTCGATTAGAACTTCACGTTCACGCCGACATAGAAGCGGCGGCCGAAGATGTCGTAGTTCTGCGTGCTGATCGCGCCGCCCGGCAGCTGCGCGGCAGAAGCAACCACAGAAGGATTGACGCCGATCAGCGGAGGAGCCTTGTCGAACAGGTTGTCGACGCCCAGGCGAATGACTGCATTGTCCATGACCTTGACCGAGCCGTTGAGCCCGAACACGTCATAGGCAGGTGCGCCGGTGTTCGTTGTACCCGAGCGGATAGCCGGCAGATGCTGCCATTGCAGGCCGATACGGAATGCGTCGAGCGAGTAGCTGAAGGTGTTGAACATCTTCCAGCGATAGTTGCCGTTGCCACTCAGGCCCGCGTCAGGCTGCTGCAACGTGCCAGCATATTCCCTGAAGGGGGTCTGCGAAGCAGTCGGAACGCCCGAGTAGAACGGCGACGACTTCATCGTGAACAGATAGTTGAACACGCTGTTGACGCTGAACCGGCCCGGGACGCCGAGACCGGCTTCCTTGAGGTCCACGTTCCAGTCGAACTGAACGTCTAGACCTTCGGTCTTGAAGGCACCGGTGTTCGTGTAGGCCAGCTGCACTGCACCAATACCACCGCCAGTACCGCGCTGGAAATTGTTGCAGAAGAAGCTGTTGGGATCGAACGTCGCGTTGAACGACTTGTCGAGGCACAGCTGCTGGAGCGTCTGACCGGACTGGAGGCCGATCGCGTCCTTCACTTCGATGTTATAATAGTCGATCGCAAGGCGCAGACCGCGCAATGCAGGCGACTGGAACGGCGAAGAAACGACGGCGCCCACTGTGATGGTCTTGGCGTCTTCGTTCGTCAGGTTCGGGTTACCGACATAATAAGGGAACGCGAAGCCCGCAGCGGTCGACGTGCTGACCGAGCCGGCCGAAGGCGCGACATAGTTCGGATCGTTCGTCGCCAGACCGGTGGTGCCGTAATATTGGACAGAGTTCAGATTCTGGCCGGGGATACGGGTCTTGTCCATCAGAGCCGTGCACAGAGCCTTCACGGCAGCGCCGTTGGCATTGGCCGGATTGGCTGAGTAGGAGAAGGGGTTGCCGGTCGAGCAGCCGTCACCACCGGTGAGCAGGCCGAAGGTCTGCGTCAGCGAGTAGAGTTCGCCCATGTTCGGAGCGCGCTGTGCCTTGTTGTAGGTACCGCGCAGACGCAACCAGTCGGTCACTTCCCAGCTCACTTCGGCCTTCCAGGTCGTGCTGCCGCCGGTGGTGCTGGAGTCCGCGTAACGGATACCGCCATTCACTTCGAGCATCTTGATGCCCGGCAGATCCCTCAACAGCGGAATTGAAACTTCGCCGTAGACTTCCTTGCTGCTGATCGAAGCGTTGATGTTCCTGGCAGGGTAGATGCCGAGCGCCTGATCCAGGAAGGATTGATCGACGATCTTCACCGTGTCCGACTGGAAGATATACTTGTTCTTCCGGTAGGTCGCACCGAAGGATGTCCGCAGATCGCCGGCCGGCAGAGTGAGGACCTTGCCCTGGATGTTACCTTCCCAGACGGTCTGGGTCATGACGGCGGTGTCGCGCAGATCGGCCGTCACCGCAGCAACGCAATCGGGCGAGACCGTGGCACCGCTGAAGGGATTCATGCCGCTCGTGCAGGTAGCCTTGTTGGCGCCGAAGCCGCCGCCAATGGCATTGCCCTGCTGGCTGAAGCCGGCACCGAAGTTCGGAGCCGACATGACGGCACGCAGACGGGCCAGTGAAGCCACGCCATATGTCGTCGCGTGGACGAGCGATTCACCCTGCGAACCGGTGATATCCCAGGTCCAGTCAGAGCCAGGAATCGAACCTTCCAGGCCAGCGAGCATGTTGTAGGTGTAGTTGTCTGTGACAGTCGCACGGTTGCCGAGGCCCGGGACGTAACCCGTGACCGACCAGTCGGCGTTCGGATTCGTGCGGGCGTTAAGCAGAGCGACGAGGTTGGAAGGCAGCCATGCGCTGTCCTGCACCGCGCCGGTCGTGTAGCGCGGAATAACCACGTTCCAGCCACCGACGATCGGGCCGGGCTGCTGAACGGTCTCGGTGTGCGTACGGTTGAAATAGCCCTGCGCCACGACAGACACCCAATCGGTGATGTCATAGTGACCGCGCGAGTAGAAGTTGAAGCGGTTGAGCGGCAGGTTCAGAAGGTCGTCAGCGAAGTTCTGGCTGAGGCCGCCGTAGATGTCCTTCTTGGTGAGCACGCCGTCGATCAGGCTCGTCGGGAAGTTCGAAACGCCCGACAGGTTGGCGACCGAACCTGCACCCATGGTGAAGGGTGTGTTGCCCAGGAAGTAGAGCGAACCGTTCGCCGACACGTTGGTGGCGGGGTTGCGGTTCGGGAACATGCTGTTCAGCACGTTCTGATAGTTGGCATTGGCGCCGGTCTGGCTGATGCCCGAATAGGTCGGGAAGAAGTAGTTGCCGCCAATGTTGGGGTTCGCATACTGCTCGCGGAACCAGGGACGGTCGAGACGCCGCGAGGAGCCGCGATCGCTGGTTTCCATGGCGATGCTGATGTTACCGCGACCATCGGCGAAATCGGTGCCCATGATGCCGCTGATCTTATATTCGCGACCGTCGCCACGCGAGCTGATGCCCATCTGGCCGTCGAGCTGAATGCCCTGGAAGTTCTTCTTCAGGATGAAGTTGACGACACCGCCCACGGCGTCGGCGCCATAGGTCGACGATGCACCGCCCGAGATGATCTCGACGCGCTCGATAGCGGCAGACGGGATCGTGTTGATGTCGACGGCCATGCCGGCGTTTGCCGGAGTAGCGCGACGACCGTCGAGCAGGACTAGGTTGCGGTTCGAACCAATGCCGCGCAGCGACACGGTGGCCGAGCCGGGGGTGTTGGTCGGGGTTGCCTGGATGTCGCCGCCGAGGGTGGGGTTCTTTTCAGGGGTGAACTGCGGCAGCTTGTTGAGGCTGGTTTCGACCGCAGACGTGCCGGAATTCTGCAGCAGATCCGCGCCGACCGTGACGATCGGGCTGTTCGACGAATAATCCGGGCGCGCAATGCGTGAACCCGTGACGACGATCGCCTGGGTTTCTTCGAGTGCAGCGTCTTCGTTGTCCTGCGCAAATGCGGGCACGGACCATGCCATCGCGCCAAAGCCGGCTGTCGTCGCAAGCAGGGCGACGCGCAGGGTATGGCCGATTGTTGGATTGAGTGTTTTCAAGACTATTCTCCCCTTAAGGTATGCACAGTTGAAGTTTCTGTCCCCGGGTGGGTTTTGAAACCAAATTTACATCGTTTTTTTCGTTATTGGGCCCAGCGACTGGGCCAGTTTCAGGCTGGCATTCCCGCCCGCCGCAGCCGGAACGTTCGACGTTCCGACACGGCAGAACACCGTGTCCGGATGACCGGATGCGGCTGTCTATAGTCAGAGATTGCCGGCATAGTCGGCGATGAGCTCGAACGAGCGAGCAAATAGAAGTGGGAGGGCACGCGGAGAATTCGCGACGCTAGGTCATTGCGGCTCAAACGCCGATTCAAGTGCCCTGCAGCGGAAATTCGCTCTCTCCCAAAATATATCTATCCCCGGCCGGTTGTTTTGATCCGGGTTCGATCGGCGGTTTAGGATCGAGGGGTAAATTTGTCCAGTTGACTGGGTTGGCAGAGTCAACGAAGCGGCCCCCTTGTGACCAAAATGCCTCAGTGTGTGGGCATCCCGCGCCGCATCGAATCGCACATTTCAGCCTTTTTTGATAGGTTTTTGAGGGGTTTGATCGGCGGTCAGCTTGGAGCGCCCGTAGGGGAAATTTGCCTCGTCGCGAGGGGGCTCCTTCGGGATTGCATGCCAATGCCGGTCGAAATTGATGTTTGCGTCGAGGCAGAAGTGGCAGCCAAAGCACGCCATTGGGTGTCGAGGCATCCACGCGCGGGAGCTAGAGGCCTCACCCGACATCGCGGCCGCACATGAGCAATCGGGGCAGGGTGAGCGCGCAAGAGCGCGCGCAAAAAAGGCGGCCGGGACTGACTCCCCGCCGCCTCTTTCGCATTATCTCTGCGTGGGACTACTGGACGCGCCGAACGCGAACCGAGCCCTGCTGGCCGACGTTCATGAGGAAGCTGCCCATCGCGGCCTTGCGGATCGAGACAACTTCGCGCGGTGCCGGCGGGCGGAACTGCGCGACGCGCTCGGTCATCTGCCAGATCGCGCCATCGGCGAGGCGGATGCGCCACTGGCCCAGGCCATTGTCCGTGGACGAGGTGACCTCGGCCCGGATCGAGTCGGGGTCGCCCGAGCCAGAGCCGCGCAGGGCGTCAGCGCCGAACGTGGCGGCAGGCGCGGCTGGCGCGCGAGGCGCCTGTGCGGCGGGCGCTGGCGGTGCGGCCCAGCTTTGCGGAGCCGGCGCGAGAGCCGGGCCCGATGCGAGCGGCGCGCCGCGCTGCAACTGACCGGAGGCCGCATCGCGTGCGACCTGGTCGAAGCATTCGAGACGGGCGTCTTTCTTCGAGATGCGCGCGCAGACGCCGATCGCGTCGATCGGATCTATCGCGGCGAGCGCCGGCGCGCCGAGGCCCATGGCCGCCAGAGGCCCCATCGCCATAATCAATCGTTCAATCCGCATTCAAAGCTCCTCTCCACCCTTGGGCATGTGCTCTCGCCATGCCGTCCGGCAAAATCTCCAAGCCCGTCTCTCAGCGCGAAAGGGCCTGCGGGTCAAGGCGCATATGCGCGCGCGCATATTGTAGAGGTCGAATTGTTCGAACCGAAACGGTCCGGGACAGGGCCCAGACACAGGCGCAGAGACAATGGTTGACCAGCCCGTCAAAGACGATCAACCATAGCCTGATATATCGAGCGGCCAGTCTGAGGGGAGAAAAGGACATGCCGACCGGGAGAGGTGCCGCCCATGGGCGGCAGGTCTCTGCGCGCGAGCATGCATCTACCGTGGCGGCCGCCATGGGCCTGCTCGACGAACGAGGCCTGGCAGGATTGACCATGGCGGCGCTGGCGAGTCGGATCGGCTGCTCGGCGGCCGACCTTGCTGCGCAATTTGCGACGCGTGATGAACTTGCCGAGGCGCTCGGCCGGGCTATGGTTGCACGCGTTGCAGACGAGGCTGAGCCTGTCGTGATTCACGGCGCGGACAGCAGCGGATGGCGCGAGCTCCTGTTGCAGCGCGGCCTCAATGCGCGCGCAGCGATGCTCTCGCGGCGCGATGGCGGCCTGCTCTTTGCGGAGCTGCCGGTCCTGCCCGATTTCAACGGCCCCGGCGTCGATGTCGTCGCGCTCCTGTGCGAGGCGGGCTTTTCGCTGTTCGATGCCCGCGCTGCCATCCAGCTTGTCGATCGCTTTGCTTGCGGCTGGGTCATCGCGGAGCAGGCCCGTCCCGATCTTGCCGGCGATGAGTCGCTGCCGGATTATGAAGGGCAACTCGAGACGCTGCTGGCCGGTATCGCCGTCACGCGCGCCTGGGGGGCTCCGGCGGCCAAGCACCGCATGTTCCAGGGGCGGCTCTGGGTCTTCCTGCGCAATGCCCGCGACAGCGCGAACATCGCTTTCGCCCGCGCCGATCACATCATCGAGCTGGACCGGCGCATCCTGCTGCTGCTGCAATCGCAGGGCGACATGACGCTGGCGGCGGTCTCGACGGCCAATGGCGTGGACAAGGCGCAGGTCAGCCGCGCGATCAAGCGGCTGAGCGAAGTCGGCTTCGTCCAGCGCACCGGCATCCGCAGTCCGCTCAGGCTCAGCGTATCGGGCCGCCATCTCGCCGACCGGCTGGTGCGCCTGGCTGAACTGCGCAACCGAGAGCTCACCTTCGGCATTGCGGACGATCAGCTCGAGGATCTGTTCGAGGTGCTCGAAATCCTGCTGTCGCGCGCCATGTCGCTCTACGATCAGGAGCGCAAGCTGGCCACGGCGGCGCAGGGCAAAGACGCCGACGTCGATTTCCCCGATCATGAAAAGCATGACATGGACGGCGACGCGGACCGCATTCCCGCCGATCGCTCGCGCATCCTGCCGCCTTTCATCGCGCTCTGTTCGTACATGATGCGCGGCGGCGCACTGGGCTACAAGCGCAAGACCGGTCTCTCCAATTTCGATACCTGGGTGCTGGTCGAGGTCTGCCGCGATCCGCCGATCAGCTGGCCCCAGCTCGTTCTCGCGCTCTATCGCGATCAGAGCCAGGCGGGCCGGACCGTCAAGCGCCTCATGGAAATCGGCTTGGTCGAGCGCAGCGGCAAACCCGGCCGCCGCCATGGCTTCTTCTCGCCCACGCCGGAAGGCGAACGCGTCGCCGGGATCATCAACGGCATGGCGGCGCGGCGCAGCGAATTCCTGTTCCAGGGCATCGCCGCGCCCCAGCTCAACAATTTCATGGCCGCCTTCGACGTGCTCTCGCGCAACGCCGAAGTACAGCTCGCCCGCGAAAAGGCGATGCAGGAAATGGACCGGGAGTAGAGCGCTGCGGCGCGCGCCCAGCCCCTCACACCGGTAGCGGAATAAACTCGCTCTCGCCCGGCACGCGGTCGAAGCGGTTCTGCTGCCAGTCCGTCTTGGCCTGCTCGATCCGATCCTTGGATGACGAGACGAAGTTCCAGAAGATGTGGCGTGCGTCGCTCAACGGCTCGCCGCCGACCAGCATGATCCGCGCCGGGCCGTCCACTGCGCGCAGCACGATCTCGGCGCCGGGCTTGAAGACGACCAGCTCGTTGATCGCGAAGGTGCCGGTCTGGCCCTCGATGCCGACCTGCCCGGAGATGACATAAGCCGCGCGCTCGATATGTTCGGCCTTGAGCTGGTAGCGCGCACCGGCCTCCAGCAGCACATCGGCATAGAGCATGTCGGAGAAGGTGCGCACCGGTGAGGTCATGCCATCGCTCGTGCCCGCGACCACCGTGATCGAGACGCCGTCCGCCTGCGCCGAGGGGATTTCGTGCGCGCTATGATGATAGAAGGCCGGATCGGTCTCCTCATGCGCGGTGGGCAGCGCCACCCATGTCTGCAAACCGTATAGCCCGCTGCCGGATGCGCGCGCTGCGTCGGGCGAGCGCTCGCTATGGACGATGCCGCGCCCGGCGGTCATCCAGTTCACTTCGCCCGGACGGATCGCCTGCACCGAACCCAGCGAATCACGGTGCATGATTTCGCCGTCGAGCAGATAGGTGACCGTCGCGAGGCCGATATGCGGATGAGGGCGCACATCGAGGCCGTCGCCGGGCCGGAAAACCGATGGCCCCATCTGGTCGAAGAAGATGAACGGCCCGACCATGCGCCGATGCGCCGAGGGCAGCGCGCGGCGCACCATGAAGCCATCGCCCAGATCGCGCACCGGCGGCAGGATGATCATGTCGACAGCGTCGATGTCGGTGGGTCGCAGGGTCATGGGCGTAATCCTCTTCTATTCGAATCTCAGGCAAGTGGCGCGGCGGGATGCGGGGGAGCGACTCCCCGCCGCGCCATCATGTCAGGCGGCGTCGACCAGGACCAGTTCGCTGTCCTCGATCGCCGTCACCCGGAGGACAGCAAGGTCGCTGATCGCAGCGCCATCACGGGCCTGAACGATCACTGGGCCGTCCGGGCCTTCGAGGCTGACCGATCCGGTCGCGGGGACCAGATAGGCATGACGCTCGCGCCCCAGCGGATATTCGACCGTCTCGCCGGCCTTGATCGTTGCCGCCGCCACGCGGGCGTCGGTGCGGATCGGCAGGGCCTCGTCATCATTGGCGAAGCCGGATGCCAGCGTCACGAACTGGCCGGAACGCTCGCCTTTGGGGAAAGGCCGCGTGCCCCAGCTGGGTGCTTCGCCGCCTCGGGTCGGCAGGATCCAGATCTGGAAGATCCGCGCCTCGACATCCTCGAGATTATATTCGCCATGGGTGATGCCGGTGCCGGCCGACATGACCTGCACGTCGCCTGCCTCGGTCCGGCCCTTGTTGCCCAGACTGTCCTGATGGCTGATTGCGCCTTCGCGGACATAGGTGATGATTTCCATGTCGCGATGGGGGTGCGGCGGGAAGCCGCTTTTGGCCGCAATCACATCGTCGTTCCAGACGCGCAGATTGCCCCAGTGGACGCGGCTATCGTCATGATAATCGGCGAACGAGAAATGATGCTTGGTGTCCAGCCAGCCGTGATTGCCGCCGCCGAGGCTGGCGAATGGGCGCAGTTCGATCATGGTCTATCCTCCTGTCGGTGCGAGCCATCAGGCCCGCGTTGAATGTCGTTGAGGCGGATATAGGCCCTCGCATCTTTACTGATCAGTGGTATAAAATAGATCGGATCATTCGATAAATTAGAAAAGCTCGCCCAATGTCGGCCATCGGCACACCCACTTATGACCAGCTCCAATTGCTCCTGACGGTCGTCGATGAAGGCAGCTTCGCCGCTGCCGCGCGCAGATTGGGCCGCGCGGTCTCGGCCGTGAGCTATGGCATTGCCAATCTGGAGGCCCAGCTCGGCCTCACCCTGTTCGAGCGCGCGGGGACGCGCCGGCCGGTACTCACCGAAGATGGCAAGGCGATCCTCGCCGAGGCGCGCAGCATCGCGCGCGGCATGGACGGCCTTCGTGCGCGCGCACAGGGTCTGCATGAAGGACTGGAGGCCGAGATCGGCGTCGTCGTCGATGTCATGCTCCCGCCCGACCGGCTGGGCGCGGCTCTGCGCGCCTTCAATGCGCAATTCCCGACCGTCGCGCTGCGCCTCCATGTCGAGGCGCTCGGCGCTGTGACCGCCAAGGTGCTGGAGGGCGAGGCCGTCATTGGCATAAGCGGGCCGCTGACTGCGCGCACGACGGGGCTGGACTGGATCGCGGCGGGCGAGGTCGCGCTGGTCCCGGTCGCCGCGCCGGATCATCCGCTCGCGATGATGAGCCCGGCCCGTACTGGCGCCGCGCGCGATCACATCCAGCTCGTTCTCTCGGATCGCTCACCGCTCACGGCGGGGCAGGATTTCTCCGTGCTCAGCCCGCGCACCTGGCGTCTTGCCGATCTCGGCGCGAAGCACGCGTTGCTCCGTCAGGGCATTGGCTGGGGAAACATGCCGCTGCCGATGGTGGAGGCGGACTTGCTCGCAGGCACATTGGTCATGCTTTCGCTGCCCGATTGGCCAGCGCCCAATTACGGTTTCTTCGGCATCTGGCGCAGCGATACGCCGCCCGGACCCGCAGCACGCTGGTTGCTTGCGCAATTCGCTGCGCCGCCCGGCGGGAGCAGGCCCTCGCACAGCTCTTGATCCCGCCGCCGCTCCGGCGCATGCCATTTCACGACTATGGAACCGATCCGCGACGCCATCTACTATGAGCAACTCGCCCGCGCCGCGCGCATGAAAGCGGACGCGAGCGACGATCCCGATCTTGCGCGCCGTCTGCGCGAGGCCGCTGGCGCGCACGAGCGCAAGGCACGGCAGCTGCGCCGCACTGGCGCATAAGACGTATATAGAGGACGCTCAGGCGCTGCCGGTTGCCGCGTCTTCCACGAGCGCTTCGGCCTCATGGCGATGGCCCAGCACTTCATAACCGACCACCGTGACGACCGGCGCGAACATCAGGATGATGAGGCAGGCGGCCATGTCCAGCCCGGCAATTGCCGCAAGGATGCTGAGCGCCACCACGGCTGCCGTGCCGACCATCAGCGTGATGTGGAACGGATCGAACCGGCGCACGAGATAGCTGTACAGCGCATAGATGAGCCCCAGATAGACGCCCACCGGAATGGCGACGGTCAGCACGGTCGCGACTGCGCCGATATGGGCCTCATGCTCGATATAATAAGCCGCCACATGCAGGCCTGCGCCCATGGCGACGATCGCGGTGAAGACGAACACCTGACCATAGCCCCAGATGAACGAGCGATCGCGATGGCGGTGGAGAATCTCCCCAGAGGGCAAGGTGCCATAGACCCACCACATGCCGAAGGTGAGGCCAACGCCCGCGATGCACACAAGCCCCGCATCCAGCGACCAGCCCTGCGCCTCCACCACGGCCGAGACAGCCGCGACTGTGCCGACCACGCCTTCGCCCAGCGCGATGATGGCGAACAGGCTGTAGCGCTCGGCAATATGATGGGCGTGCCACGGCGTGCCGCCGTCGAGACGTTCGGCAAAGAACGGCCCGGCCAGCTCGGCAATCACGAGGATGCCGGCTATGCCAAAGGCCGGCCCGATCGGCAGGTTCGAGAGTGTCAGCGCGATCCAGCCGAGCTGGATGACCGCAATAGCCCCGGCATAGGCCAGGCAGGCCGTGCGCCGCTCCGGATTGGCACGCGCCGCCCGGAGCCAGTGGAACACCATGGCGAAGCGCATGATGACATAGCCCAGCACCATGATGCTGGTGTCGAGATGCGCGCCATGTTCCAGCGAGACGAAGATGCGCGGCAGGCCGATGGCGAAGATGAGCGCCCCGGCCATCTGCACCATCGTCGTGAGGCGGAAGACCCAGTCGTCCGTGTCATAGGCCGATGCGAACCACGAGAAATTGATCCACGCCCAGCAGATCGCGAAGCTGGCGAGCGCGAATCCGCCCAGCGCCACGCCATAATGGCCCTCTGCCAGCGCATGGGCGAATTGCGAGGCGGCAAAGCCGAAGCTGAGCACGAAGGTGAGGTCGAAGAGCAGTTCGAGCGGTGTCGCAACGCGATGCGCTTCATGCGGGTCGCGCCCGGTCATGCGCCTGGCATGATGGTGGAGGCGGGCGGCGAGGTCCGGCGCCGCACTGCTCATTCGCTAGCGCCCATCTTGTCGACCATGTCCATGAAATCGCGCGCCGCGTCCCGGTCTGCCGCCTCCTTGAAGGCGATATCGAGATCGGGCGCGCCGCCGAGCATATAGAGCAGCGTCCACAGGCCGAAGCGGCGGCCACGGTCGGTTTCGAGCCCGAAATCGACGCGCATCCGCTCCATTCCGGCGTCGAGCTTGTCCGGGTCGAGCGCGTCAATCTCGGACTGGCCGAAATAGCGTGTGAGCAGGTCTCCAAAGTCCATGGCGCCAGCCCTAAACCAAATTCTGGCGCACGGCAGCGAAAAAGGCCCCAAAAGCCGACCATGCTGTGCTAACGGCGCGCCATGCTGACGATCAACGATATCACCGTGCGCCTCGGCGGACGCACGATCCTCGACCGCGCGAGTGCCGCGCTGCCCCCTCGCTCGCGCGTCGGCCTCATCGGCCGCAATGGCGCGGGCAAGTCCACGCTGATGAAGACCATCATCGGCGAGCTCGATCCCGACGGCGGCAGCATCGATATGCCGCGCGGCACGCGCATGGGCTATATCGCGCAGGAAGCGCCGAGCGGCACTGCAACGCCGTTCGAGACGGTGCTGGCCGCCGATGTCGAGCGCGCGGCCCTGCTGATCGAGGCGGAAACCTGCGAAGACCCGGACCGGCTGGGCGACCTGCATGATCGCCTGATCGCCATCGACGCCTATACCGCCCCGGCGCGCGCCGGGCGAATCCTGCTCGGCCTTGGCTTTGACGAAGAGATGCAGAACCGCCCGCTCGACAGCTATTCGGGCGGCTGGAAGATGCGCGTGGCGCTCGGTTCGCTGCTCTTCTCCGAGCCGGACCTGCTGCTGCTCGACGAGCCCTCGAACCATCTCGATCTCGAAGCGACCTTGTGGCTGGAGAATTTCCTCAAGGAATATCGCGCCACCGTCCTGGTCATCAGCCATGAGCGCGACCTGCTGAACAATGTCGTCGATCATATCCTCCATCTCGATGGCGGCAAGGTGACGCTCTATCCCGGCGGCTATGATGCCTTTGAGCGCCAGCGCGCCGAGCGCCTCGCCCAGCTCACTGCGGCGAAGGAAAAGCAGGACGTCGAGCGCGCCAAGCTCCAGGATTATGTCGCGCGCAACTCGGCGCGTGCCAGCACGGCCAAGCAGGCCCAGTCCCGCGCGAAAGCACTGGCTCGGATGCAGCCCATCGCGGCGGCGCTGGAAGATCCCAGCCTGTCCTTCGCTTTCCCGGATCCGCCGGAACTGCGCCCGCCGCTGATCACGCTCGATATGGCGTCGGTCGGCTATAGCGAGACGCCGATTCTCCAGCGGCTCAACCTGCGCATCGATCCCGATGATCGCGTCGCGCTGCTCGGCAAGAACGGCAACGGTAAGACCACGCTCGCTCGCCTGCTCGCCGCGCAACTCACGCCGATGGAAGGCAGTATGCAGGCCTCGGGCAAGATGAACGTGGGCTATTTCACGCAATATCAGGTCGAGGAACTCGACGTCACCGATACGCCGCTCGAGCATATGACGCGCGAGATGAAGGGCGCGACGCAGGGCGCCGTGCGCGCGCAGCTCGGCCGCTTCGGCTTTTCCGGCATTCGCGCGACGCAGAAAGTCGGCTCGCTCTCAGGCGGCGAGCGCGCGCGCCTCGCGCTGGCGCTCATCACCCGCAATGCCCCGCATCTGCTCATCCTCGATGAGCCGACCAACCATCTCGACGTCGATTCGCGCGAGGCGCTGGTGCAGGCGCTCAACAATTATACCGGCGCCGTCGTGATCGTCAGCCATGATCGCCACATGATCGAGCTGGTCGCCGACCGGCTGGTGCTGGTCGATGGCGGCCGCGCGCAGCCTTATGACGGGTCGATGGAAGACTATATCGACTTCGTTCTCGGCAAGGGCGGCAGCGGCGAGGGCGGCTCCAAGAAGGAGCGCAAGGCAGACAAGCGCGCCGCCGCCGAGGCCCGCGCCAAGGAGCAGGAACTGCGCAAGCGCTCCAAGCAACTGGAAGTCGAACTTGCCGCCCTGCACGCGCAGCGCAACGCGCTCGATGCAGCCATGTTCGATCCCGCTTCGGCAGGCCCCGATCTGGCGAAGCTCGCCATGTCGGACCTGATGCGCCGCCGCGCCGAGACCCAGACGAAGATCGACGCCGTGGAAGCCGCATGGCTGGAAGCAAGCGAAGCGCTGGAGGCTGTAGCGGCTTAGGGCGGAGCGCGCCTGCTCCCGCGAAAGCAGGAGCAGCCTAACTCTCAGTGCTCCTGCGAAAGCAGGAGCCCAGGGCGGTCGCGAAATACCGTTGCGCCCCAAGTCGCGTGAACAAATCCCAGACTGGGCGCATGACCGCTTTCAGCGGCGCGTCAGGGCTGCCCGATGACGTAAAAGGGGTGGAAAGCCACCATCTCATCAGGCTAATCCTTGCGACCCTGGGGAGAGTCACGGCATGGCGAAGCTCGTCTTTGGAATGAACCAGTCGCTCGACGGCTATGTCGATCATATGGCGTTTGGGCCGAGCCCCGCGCTCTTTCGCCACTTCATCGAGGAGGCGCAGGGGCAGGCGGGCAGCATATATGGTCGCAAGATGTATGAAATCATGCGCTACTGGGACGATGAGCATCCGGAATGGGATGCCGAGAGACGCGCCTTCGCGGCGGCGTGGCGAGCCCAGCCCAAATGGGTCGTCTCGCGCTCGCTCACGTCCGTCGGCCCCAATGCAACGCTTGTCGGAGATGATCTCGAGACCGCGATCCGCACGCTGAAGGCGGAGCGCGACGGTGAGATCGAAGTGGCCGGCCCGAACCTGGCGCACAGCCTGACCTTGCTTGGCCTGATCGATGAATATCGCATCTACCTGCACCCCGTCATACTTGGCCACGGCACACCCTATTTTGCCGGACCCCGGCCGCCGCTCCGCCTTGTGGCGCATGATCGGATTGACGAGACTGTGATCAGGCTGACCTACGTTCCCGCCTGATCCTCGACAGGCGCGACGGCCGGAATGAGCCAAGGCCTCATTATTCGTGCGTCGCTGGCAGCTTTTGGATGCTGTGTACCCGCAGCAGGACGACCGATATGGGGTGGTTAGCTGCCACAGCGACGCAGCCAGCTACCATGGGTTCGACCGCCTCGGATCAAGCAATTGCGCTGCTAACTGAGCAGCAGCCTGCGATACTCTTTCATCGGGTCTATTCGCGAGGCGCTCGTCCATCCAACCTATCGCATTCATCAGGTCGTCCGAAACAGCAAGAAAAGTAAAGTTCTCTCCCAAACTCAATCCCGTGAAAAACCCTTCGAGCCAGGCTAAGTCGGCTTCGCGGCCGAACCCGTCGGAACGTGCGTGCTCGCTCCAGTCGCGACCCAGCAAATTTCCCGAACCGGCTACGGTCCAATTCTCGGCATCGGGCGCCTGCTTCTTTCTGAGGTGGCGGGAAAACCAGTTCATACCAATTTCTAAAATGGAATGTGACCGTCCGCAATGTCGTCGTGTCCGGACAGGCCGCTATCGGGATAAGCCTCCAGCATAGCGGACGGCGCGAACGCGGTGGGCAGCGGACCTCAAGCCTTAAATACAAGCTCAAAGCGTTCGCAGATGATTTCAAGACTGGCGTTCACGATATGGCGAGAGCCAGCCAGGACGCTTTCGTAATAGGCTTGATGGGCTGTTCTCCACCAATCAAGCGTCAAGTCGCCTTCGCCTTCAGCACGAGCGAAGTCCTCATCGACGTCACCGAACCGCTTGATTTCGACGGAAGATGTCCGAATGACAGCGACTGCCTTTCCCGCCCAGTCCGTTACGATCGAGTAGTCCCCCACCTGAGGGATGGGGTCTCCTGTTAGCTCTAACTCAGCCACGGACGGCGCAGTTGCGCATTTTTGCCCCATGAGAACAAGGGCGGCGCAGAGATTGGCATCCTCCCGATTGTCGCAAAAATGGAAGCTGCTAGGGACGCCGGCAGGTGCATCGCGATTGATCGCGCGATATCGGTCCCACAATCGAATGACAGACGTGTTCATTTTCCGACGTTATCCGGCACGTCAGCCATGCTCAATATTGCCATTCAGAGTTTGCAAGTGGGTCGCGCCCTGAGTGTGGGCTATCCGCCCGAAAATGCCGGATAGCCACCATCGGGCGGAGCCAATGACGTCCACCCCGCGGCCTCAGGCCCCCGCTTCGGCAGGGGCCCTGGCTGATCAGTCCCGGAACTTCCCGGCAATTTCCAGCATCTGGATCGCCGCCTTGGCCGCGCCGCCGCCCTTGTCGTTCTGCTTGGGGTCGGCGCGCACGATGGCTTGCGCTTCGTTCTCGACCGTGAGGATGCCGTTGCCAATGGCAAGGCCGTCCATGGCCAGCGCCATCAGGCCGTGCGCGCTTTCGTTCGAGACCACTTCGAAATGATAGGTCTCGCCGCGGATCACCACGCCCAGCGCGACGAAGCCATCATAGCGCCCGCTCTCGGCGGCCATGGCGATGGCGGCTGGTATTTCCAGCGCACCGGGGACGGTGAGAACGTCCGCCTTGTGACCGGCTTCTTCGAGAGCCGCCTTCGCGCCCGCAATGAGCATGTCATTCAAATGCGCATAGAAACGCGCCTCGACGATGAGAAACTTGGCCATGATTACTCCTTGGGGATGCCGGACAGGGCGAGCGTGCCGCCCTGATAATGTTGATCTTGACTGACGTCGTGCCCGGCCCAGTGCGGCGCGTCCAGCGCGCGCAGGGCAGCATCGTCTTCCTGTTCGATTTCGGTGAGGCGCAGGCCCGCCAGCGCGCCTTCGAACCGGTCGAGATTATAATCATGATCGCCGCTGCGGATCGTGAAGCGTCGCTTGGTCAGCGCATGGGCAGGCAGTGCCGTCAGCACCGCATATTCCGCGTCATCCAGATAGGCCGTGACAATGGGCCGGGCGAGCGGATCGGCCGCCTCATATTTGCGCGTCAGCTTATGTGCCCGGGCACCTGTCGCTTCGTCCGTCATCCGCCGCAGCCGAAGTCGCGTGCCGATGATATAGCGATCCTCGATCAGCAGGCAGCCGGTCGCGTCCGTCTCCGGCTTGGCATCCGGCTGCACGAGCCAGCGCCGCTCGCGCTCGACATGGGCATATTTCGGCGCGCGCATCTCGTCGGCGGCGGTGCGCATCAGTCGAGCGGGATCGGCCGCTCTTCGACAACCGCGAGGTCATAGCCGTCGAGCGCGATGAGATTATGATGGCTGTTGGTGAGCAGGATCATGTCGTGCACGCCCAGTTCGGAGAGAATCTGCGCGCCGCCGCCATAGTCGCGCAGCTCGTCCATCTCGCGCGCATCGCTCCTGCCGCCTTCGCTGCGGGCGCGCAACATGCGCGAATAACGGTCCGGCTCCGGGCTGTTGATGAGCACGACGATGCCGCTGCCTTCGTTCGCAATCGCTTCCATGGAGCGCTGGAGCAGGCGCGCGCGCGGGCTTTCCTCCGCGAAAATGTCGGTGAAGAAGCTGATCTGATGCATGCGCACCGTGGTCGGCTGGTCGGGTGAGACATGGCCCTTCTGGAGCGCCACCTGCTCGGTGCCCGTCGCGCGATTATAGAAGCTGATTGCGCGCCATTCGCCGCCCCAGCGGCTGGTGAAGCTCGCTTCGGTGCGCCGCTCGATGAGATGATCGTTGCGGCGGCGATAGGCGATGAGGTCGCGGATCGTGCCGATCTTGAGGCGATGCTTCTGCGCGAAGGGAATGAGATCGGACAGGCGCGCCATCGAGCCATCGTCATTCATGATCTCGCAGATCACGCCGGAGGGATTAAGGCCCGCAAGCCGCGCGACATCGACCGCCGCTTCGGTATGGCCCGTGCGCACCAGTACCCCGCCGTCGCGCGCGACGAGCGGGAAGACATGGCCGGGTGTCACAATATCCTGCAGGCCTTTGCCCGCGTCGATCGCCACGGCGACGGTGCGCGCGCGGTCAGCCGCACTGATGCCGGTGGTGACGCCTTCGCGCGCCTCGATCGAGACTGTGAACGCCGTCTGGTGGCGCGTGCCGTTATGCGCGCTCATCAGGTTGAGGCCGAGCTGCTCCACGCGCGTCTGGGTCAGTGCGAGGCAGATGAGGCCGCGGCCATGGGTGGCCATGAAATTGATCGCGTCGGGAGTCGCCATTTGCGCGGGAATGACGAGGTCGCCTTCATTCTCGCGGTCTTCGTCGTCGACCAGGATGAACATGCGCCCGTTGCGCGCTTCGTTGATGATTTCCTCCGCGCTGGCCAGGGCGGTGCCATGTTCGCGCGCAAACAGATAGGCTTCCAGCTTGCCCAGTGTGTCCGCAGTGGGATTCCAGTCGCCTTCTTCCAGCCGTCGCAGGCTGTTGGCATGGAGCCCTGCGGCGCGGGCAAGACCCGAGCGGGAGAGGGTGCCTTCGCGGACGAGGCCGCGGATTTTGTCGATCAGGTCGCTGCTCATGATTGCAGCAATATCACACTACAATGTGATATGTAAACGGTCAGGTCACATGCAAAGGTTCGTCAGGGTCGCTCGCGCTGCGGGTAAATCGTCTCACCGCGCTTGAGCATCACCACAAACGTCCCGATCTTCCGTTCCCGCCCGGCCTGCGTCTTGATGTTGTGCATGCGGAATGCGAGCGCGAAACGGTTCTGCTCGGTGAGCTTCGCCAGCATCGCCTTGGCCTCCGGATCGGCATCGATTGCCGCCTGCAGATCGTCGGGAATCTTGAGGCCCTTGCCGGATCCATAAGCGCGGTCCCATCGGCCATCCGCCTTGGCCGCCGCCACTTCCCTGAGGCCATGTTCGGTCATCCGGCCCTCGTCGATCAGGCGCGCGACATTGCCGACATTGATCTCGCTCCAGATGCTCTTGCGCGTGCGCGGCGTGTAGCGTTGCAGGAAGCTCTTCTCGTCGAAGCTTTTGCGTATCGCGTCGATCCAGCCCCAGCAGAGCACGACGTTGATCGCTTCCTTGGCGGTGATCGAGGGGAGGCCAGAGCCGACCTTGTGCATCTTGATCCAGACTTCGTCGGCCTTGTCATGATGCGCGCCGAGCCAGCGATAGAAGCTCTCGGCGTCCCTGAATTCATGGACCTTGTCGGGATCGACTTTCACCGGCGCCATGGTCGCTCCTCAGCCGATAGCGGCGGCATGATCCTTCATGCGCGAGAGATAGCGCGCCAGCACGTCAATCTCCAGATTGACGGTGGTGCCCGGCGCAAGACGATTGAGCGTCGTCACCTGCCATGTATGCGGAATGAGATTGACCGAGAAATGCGTTTCGCCATCCGCGTCGCGCACCTCGTTGACGGTGAGCGACACGCCGTCGATGGTGATCGAGCCCTTGGGCGCGACATAAGCCGCCAGGTCGGCGGGCACGCGAATGCCGATCTTGTGCGAGTCGCCATCCGGGCAGACGCCGATCACTTCGCCAATGCCGTCGACATGGCCGGTCACGATATGCCCGCCCAGTTCATCGCCCACCTTGAGCGCGCGTTCGAGATTGAGCGGCGTGCTTGCAGTCCATGCGTCCTGCGCCGTGCGGCTCACGGTCTCGTGCGAAAGATCGACCGCGAACCAGTCCGGTCCCTTGTCGACCACGGTCAGGCACACGCCCGAGCAGGAGATGGACGCGCCGATGGCGACGGTTTCCATCTCGAAATGGCAGCCGATGACGAGCCGCAGGTCGCCGCGCTGCTCTGCCGAGCGGACGGTGCCTATGTCAGTGATGATGCCGGTGAACATGGCGACGCGAACCTCAATCAAAGCGGGGCAGATGCCCGATGCTCTATGCCGCGCGGACCCGCTCGTAAACCTCAAGCCGGTCAGGTGCGAAATCGCGCGTCTCGGTCAGCCGCCAGCGGCCATGAGCCTGCGCCAGATCGGTAAGGTCGATGTCGCTCAGCGCTTCCTTGCCCGCTCCGATCAGGATTGGCGCACGATAGAGGAGCAGCCGGTCGACCAGATCCGCGGCAAGGAAAGCGGAAGCCGTCTGCGCGCCGCCCTCGACCAGCAGATGGTCGCCGGGGAGCGCTGCAATTTCAGCCGGGCCGGATACATGTGACCAGCCATCGGGCGCGCTGCCAGGCGTCCTGCTCATCAGCGCGCGGTGCGGCGAGCAAGAGCCGAGGCCGGGCAGGCGCACATCGAGCCGAGGCGTGTCGGCATCGAGTGTGCCGCGCCCGACAAGGATCGTCTCATGCTGGGCGCGCTCGAGATGGGCATGGGCGCGGGCCGCTGCGCCGGTGATCCAGCGGCTGGAGCCATCGGCTAGCGCGATCTTGCCGTCGAGCGATGTCGCCAGCTTCAGTGTCACGAACGGGCGGCCAAGCGTGCGGCGGGTGAAGAAACCCGCCATGGCGGAGCGTGCCTCCGCTGCCAGCTCGCCGACCGTGACTGTAATGCCCGCCTTGCGCAGCCGCTCGATGCCGTCGCCGTCGGTGCGCGTATCGGGATCCTGCACCGCTACGACGACCCGGCTCACGCCCGCTTCGATCAACAGGCTGGAGCAACAAGGCCCGCGCGTCGAACGATGCGCGCAGGGCTCCAGGCTCACATAGGCCGTGCCGCCGCGCGCCGCATCGCCCGCCAGTGCAAGCGCCATGGCCTCGGCATGGGGGCGCCCGCCCGGTTGGGTCCAGCCGCGACCGGCCACGCGGCCAGCCTTGTCGAGGATGATGCAGCCGACATTGGGATTGGGCGACGTCCGGCCGCGTCCGCGCCAGGACAACGCGATGGCGACGGCGAGCCAGGACCGATCATTGGACATGTCAGGGCGTCTTGGCGTCGGCGCTCGGAATACCTCTGACCAGCTTGCTCGCCCCGAGACTGCCGGTAGCGGTGTCGGTGCTGGCACCAGTCTTGCCACGCGCGGCTTCGCGCTTCAGCGCTTCGGCAAGTTGCGCAGCGAGCCGCTTCTCCACGCCGGCGATGATGACTGCCCGCCGTGCGCGATTCTCCGCCTCGTCCTTGCGCCACTCGATGCCGACCATATCGGCGACATGCTGATATTCCTTCTGCTTGTCCGCGAGCGCCGCCTCATAGTCGGCGAGATCTTTCTGCTGCTGGCGGATGATGTCGCTGTCCTTGCGATCGTTCATCCAGCTTTCGACGTAGAAGATCTCGCGTTCCTTTGGCGGGGGGCGCGAATCGAGCATGAAGCCCCACAGCAGGATGAACGTTATCGCACCGGACACGCCAAGCAGACCCCAGCGATGGGGCCGCTCGCGCGCGAACATGAGCTTGAGGTCGGCGAGCGCATTTCTCGGCGACACGGGGCGGGGCATGAGAACCATGGGGCCTAGATAGGATGATCGCGGACCGGATGCAAAGCCGGGGCGCAGCAAGTCGTCCATAATTCCCATGTCCCGCTCCCTTCTCAGTCTTCGAGCCGCGCTTTAATCCTCCAGATTGAACTGGACGGTCAGTGTCTGCTGCGAAGGGACCGGCGTGCCGTCGCTCGTCGCCGGGCGGAAGCGCCAGTAACGCAGGGCCTGATCGCGCGTTTCCTCGAAGAAGGCCCGATTGGTGGCCTTGACCATCTCGACGGCGCTCACCCGTCCATTCTCGTCGATCGTGACGCGCACTGTGACACTGCCTTCCAGCCCCTGCCTTCGCAGCGCCGGGGGATAATCCGGGTGGAAGGCCTCGGCATAGCGCGGGTCCTGCGTCGCTGCGCGGAAGATCGCCTTGCGCGGCGGATCGGCTGGCGGGTTTAAGTCGCCGAGGCCGGTCGTGCCGAGCCCGCCGAGATCAGGAATGACACCGCCTGCAATGATGCCGCTGCTGCGGACCAGCTCGACGACAGGATCGGCTGCGGTGGGCCGCACATCTTCCTGCGGGATGGCGCGCTGAGTCGGGACGGGCTTTGTCGGCTTGATCGTTTCGCGCTTGGGGTCCGGCCTGATGTCGATCCAATGCGTCGGCGTGTCGGGCAGGCGGTCCACAATATATTGCGTGGCCGGCATCGCGATGATGATGGCGAAGGCACCACCGTTCACGACAATCGCTGCGGCAAGCGCACCAGGAGACCGGCGGCGTCGCGCGGCATAGCCGCTAGCAGGGGTGGACGGGGTCAGGATCAAGTCGGTCATGGCGCCTCTCCTTCACGTTGTCAGTGATGATATAATATCACGATACAGTGTATCGTAAAGAGAGATTTTCGCGCGTCATGCTGCGCTGAAAGGTGCACAAAAATTAGCGGAAATCGGAGGCTTTTAGGCGCCCGTCGCGACGGCACGCAGGCGAGCGAGCGCTCGGTCCCGGCCGATCAGTGGTAATAGCTGCGCCATGTCAGGCCCGTGAGTCTGGCCGGTCAGCGCGAGGCGAAGCGGCAGGAACAGCGTCCGGCCCTTGCGGCCAGTGGCGTCCTTGAGCGCGGCGGTCAGCGCATGCCAGGGATCATCGCCCCAGATCATGGCCTCGAGCGTCGTGGCTGCTTCAACCAGAAATGCCTGATCGTCCTCGCCAAGCTCCGGCGCGGTAATTTCTCCGGCCAGCACGCCCACATAATCCGCCGCCTCGCTCACTGTCGCGAGATTGGGACGGACGACCGGCCATGCCTGAGCGGTGATCTCGACCGGCAAGCGGTCGGCCACGGCCTCATAGGGCAGCAGGTGCACGATCTTCTGGTTGAGCATCGCCAGTTCGGCATCGTCGAACCGCGCGGGCGCCCGGCCGAAATGCGCGAAGTCGAACCGCTCGATCAGTGGGGCCATGTCGATGACCGGCTCGACGGGATCGCTGGTGCCGAGCCGCGCCAGCAGGGCGTTGAGCGCAATCGGCTCGATGCCCGCATCGCGCAGCGCGTCCATGCCGAGCGAGCCGAGGCGCTTGGAGAGCTTGCCTTCACTGCCGACGAGCAGCGCGCTATGTGCAAAGGCCGGGACAGTGCCGCCGAGCGCGCCGAACATCTGGAGCTGCGTCGCTGTGTTGGAGACATGATCCTCGCCGCGCAGCACATGCGTCACGCGCATGTCGATGTCGTCGATGACGCTGGGCAGCATGTAAAGCCAGCTTCCGTCCGCACGGCGGATCACCGGATCGGAGAGCAAGGCGGGGCTGAAATGCTGCGGCCCCCGGATGAGATCCGTCCACTCAATGGGTGCAGCATGATCGAGCTTGAAGCGCCAATGCGGCGCCTCACCAGCTGCTTCGCGTGCAGCAATTTCGTCAGGCGTCAGGTCGAGCGCCGCGCGATCATAGACCGGTGGCAGGCCCCGACCGAGCCGCACCTTGCGACGCAGGTCCAGCTCCTGCGCGCTCTCGAAACAGGGATAGACCCGCCCAATGCTGCGCAGCATTTCGAACTGCGCTTCGTACAGCGCGAAGCGATCCGACTGGCGCACTTCGTCCTGCATGGGCAGACCCAGCCAGGCGAGATCAGCGCGGATACCCTCGACGAAACGCTCTTCGCTGCGCTCCATGTCGGTATCGTCGATGCGCAGCAAACAGGTGCCGCCCATGCGCTGTGCCCATAGCCAGTTGTGAAGCGCCGTGCGGATATTGCCGACGTGGAGCATGCCGGTCGGTGACGGCGCGAAACGGGTAATGACGGTCATGTTGGGCTCACCCGGTCCGGAAGGCGTTGGTAATGGGATAGCGCCGGTCGCGCCCGAAATTGCGCCCGCCCAGCTTCACGCCCGGAGGCGACTGGCGGCGCTTATATTCGGCGACGTACAGCAGCCGCTCGATGCGTACGACGGTTTCACGGTCAAAGCCCGCCGCAACAAGCTGATCGACCGACTTTTCCTGCTCGACCAGACCGAGGAGGATCGGGTCCAGCACGTCATAAGGCGGCAGGCTGTCCTCGTCCTTCTGGTCGTCGCGCAGTTCGGCGCTTGGCGGCTTGGTGATGACGCGTTCGGGCATGACCGGACCGGATGGGCCGAGGCCATGTTCCGGCTTCACGATGTTGCGCCAGCGCGAGAGCGCGAAGACCGTGGTCTTGTAGGCGTCCTTGAGCACCGAATAGCCGCCCGCCATGTCGCCATAGATGGTCGCATAGCCCACGCTCATCTCGCTCTTGTTGCCGGTCGTCAGCAGCATCGGGCCGAATTTGTTTGAGAGCGCCATCAGCGTCATGCCGCGGATGCGCGATTGGATATTTTCTTCGGCAAGGTCGGGCGACCGGCCCTCGAAGGCCGGTGCCATCATTTCGTCAAAGGCGGCAACGGCCGGGCCGATAGGAATCGTGTCCAGCTTGCAGCCGAGCAGCCGTGCGCATTCGGCTGCATCATCGAGGCTATCCTGCGATGTGAAGCGCGACGGCATCATCACGCACCAGACGCGATCCGCGCCCAATGCATCCACCGCGACGGCAGCACTCAGGGCGCTGTCGATGCCACCGGACAGGCCAAGCACCACGCCGGGGAAGCGATTGCGGTTCACATAGTCGCGCAGGCCCAGCACCATGGCATGGTAGATGTCGGCCGGATGCTCATCCAGATCGGCCACTTCGCCCGGCTTGCAGCACCACACGCCATCGAGCGGATCGGGCGCCCAGTCGGTGATGACCAGCGCCTCCTCCCAGTCGGGCAGTCGGTGCGCGATATCGCCCGCGACGTTGAGCACGAAGGATGCGCCGTCGAACACCAACTCGTCCTGCCCGCCGACACGATTGAGATAGGCGATCGGGATGCCCGTCTCCTCCATCCGCGCGCAGCATACCTGCTTGAGGCGGAAGTCGTCCTTATCCACCTCATAGGGACTGCCATTCACGTTGATGAAGAGCTGCGCGCCCTGTTCGGCGAGATGAGCCGTGACGAACGGGAACCAGATATCCTCGCAAATGGGCAGGCCGATCTTCACGCCGCGAAACTCGACCGGATCGGGCAGGGGGCCGGGTGCGAACAGGCGCTTTTCGTCGAACGTGCCGTAATTGGGCAATTCGCGCTTCTGCCGGATCGCCTTGATCTCCCCCGCGTCGAGCAGCGCCACGCAATTGAACAGCAGCCCCTGATTGGCGATGACCGTGCCGACCAGCATCGCCGGGCCACCATCCGCCGTGGCCGCTGCCAGCCGGCGCAGTTCGATCTCGGCGCGCGCCACGAGAGCGGGCTTCAGTACCAGATCTTCGGGCGGATAGCCGATCAGCTGCAACTCGGGAAAGACGATCAGGTCCGCGCCTTGTGCCGCCGCTTGCGTGCGCCAGCCGAGCATGGCGTCGGCATTGCCCTTGAGGTCGCCCATGGCCTGATTGACCTGGGCAAGCGCGATGCGGAGCGATTGCGTCATGATGCGGCGTTTAGAACAGGCCGTGCTCGGCAATCACTAAAATAGTGAGGGTGCGACCAAAATAGTGACATGTCGCAGCCTCGCCGCTAGAGGATCGCCCGGGCACAGCGCAGAGGCGGCACGTATGAAAATCATCTCGGGCAACGGCAATCTGCCGCTTGCGCAGGCTATCGCATCCTATGTCGAGCTGCCGCTGACGCAATGTAGCGTGCGCCGCTTCGCCGATGAGGAAGTGTTCGTCGAGATCCACGAGAATGTGCGCGGCGAAGATGTCTTCGTCGTCCAGTCGACCAGCTATCCGGCCAACGACAATCTCATGGAGCTGCTGATCATCATCGATGCGCTGAAGCGCGCTTCGGCACGGCGGATCACGGCGGTCGTCCCCTATTTCGGCTATGCGCGACAGGACCGGAAGCCCGGCCCGCGCACGCCCATCTCAGCCAAGCTGGTCGCCAATATCATCACGGTCGCGGGCGCCAATCGCGTGCTGTCCGTCGATCTTCATGCCGGCCAGATCCAGGGCTTTTTCGACATCCCGACCGACAATCTGTTCGGTGCGCCGGTCATGTCAGTCGATATCCAGGCCCGCTTCCCGCAGGATAACCTGACCGTGGTTTCGCCGGACGTCGGCGGCGTGGTGCGCGCGCGTGCATTGGCCAAGCGGCTCGACAATGCGCCGCTGGCCATCGTCGACAAGCGCCGCGAACGTGCGGGCGAATCCGAGGTGATGAACATCATCGGCGACGTGAAAGGCCGCTTCTGCGTGCTGGTCGACGATATTGTCGATTCGGCCGGAACGCTCTGCAATGCCGCGCAGGCGCTCAAGGAAGCCGGCGCGCTCGATGTCGTTGCTTATGTGACGCACGGCGTGCTTTCGGGCGGCGCCGTCGCGCGGATCGAGCGTTCTGCGCTGAGCGAGCTGGTCACCACCGACTCGATCCTGCCGACTGACGCAGTTCGCGACAGCAACTGCATCCGCATCCTGCCAATCGCGCCGCTGCTCGGCGAGGCGATCCGCCGCATTGCCGATGAAAGCTCGGTCAGCTCGCTTTTCGACTGAGTTGGCGCGCTAAGGCTGACGTGACTGCCGTATCATGCTGCGCAGATACTGCCCCTTACTGCGCGGAACGCCAGGATCGAGTTCCAGCAACGCCTTGGGCTGAAGCGTGGCAATGATTTCCTCAGCTTGATTAAAGCCCCTGATCCATGCTTCGTCGCGTCGCGCGAAGAGCTCGGGCGCCGCGGCTTCCATCGCCTCGATGATTGTTGACTGCGTGCGCTCCGCCGCCCAGCTCACGAGGCTGCGGCGATGCGCGGCAAAATGCCGGGTGATGAGATCGGTCAGTTCGTCGGAGGCATCCAGCTTCAGCTGGGCCAGCAGATTGCTGGCCGCGAGCTGGTCGACGCTCCAGTGAGTCGCGTGATCCATGGCAATTTCCCCTGTATCGACATGGGGCCGTGTTTGCGCGCGCCTGTCAATATTCGAATCCGAATGAAGGCGGTGGCACGAGGCTGGTCATCGCGCCCATGCGCTGCCAATAGGGCGCGATGACTGCCCTCAGCCTCCCCGCTTCGGAGCATGAGCCTTTCGTGCTGCTCGATGATGCGAGTCGCGGCGGGGAGGGGCGTTCGCTTCTCCTGCGCGATCCGGTCGGCATCATTCGGGCCGATACGCTGGCGCAGGTCATGCCTGCGCTGGCGGAGGTTGCGCGCGCTGCTGACTATGGCCTCCATGCCGCCGGCTATATCAGCTACACGGCTGGTCACGCCTTCGAGCATCGCCTGGCAGGCTATCAGTTGCGCGAAGGCGATACCGGGCCGTTGCTCTGGTTCGGGCTGTTCGAGAATCCAACGGCAATGCCCTCGGCGGCGGTGCCGGACGTGCTGCCCGCGCCCGATCCTGATGCAACCGGCGCCGTCACGCCGATGATCACGCGCACCGAATATGAGACGGCGATCCGCAAGGTTCTCGACTATATCGTCGCGGGCGACATTTATCAGGCCAACCTGACCTTCCCGGCGACCGTGGATTTCCGGGGTGATCCGCTTGCTGCTTATGCCGCGATCCGCCCGCGCCAGTCCGCTGGCCATGGCGCGCTCATCCGTCATGACGGGCGGCATATCCTCTCCTTCTCGCCCGAGAGCTTCTTCACGCTGGAGGGGCGCCGCATCGTGACCCGGCCGATGAAGGGCACTGCCCGGCGCTTTGCCGATGCGGTCGAGGATGCCGCCGCCATTGCCCATCTGGCAAGCGATCCCAAGCAGCGCGCCGAAAATCTCATGATCGTCGATCTGCTGCGCAACGACATTTCCCGCGTGGCGCATCCCGGCAGCGTGGCAGTGCCGGCGCTGTTCAAGGTTGAGACTTATCCGACAATCCATCAGATGATTTCGGTGGTCGAGGGGCGCGTGCGACCGGGGCTGGGTCCGGATGAAGTGATCCGCGCGCTCTTCCCCTGCGGGTCGATCACAGGTGCGCCGAAACTGCGAGCGATGGACGTGATTGCCGAGGTCGAGCGCTTCGGGCGCGGGCTTTATACCGGCAGCATCGGCCATATCGCGCCGGATGGCACGGCGCGGTTCAATGTTGCGATTCGAACGATTTCAGTGGAAAACGGGTCGCGCCATGGGGTTCTCGGCTTGGGGTCCGGTGTCGTTGCAGACAGCCAGCCCGAAGCCGAGTGGCAGGAATGTCTCGATAAGTCGCGTTTTCTGCGGGCGCGGTGAGGAGGATGTTTGCAGGGCCTGAATGATATGGTCATGTCCGATTCCCGTTTCGATCTCATCGAAACCATGGCCTTCGACCCCGAGTGCGGCTTGCCGATGCTCGATCTCCACCTCGCGCGGCTCAGCCGCAGTGCGGACGCGCTCGGCTTCCGGTTCGATCGGCATGCCCTGCGTAATGAGCTCCAGGCAGCGACCTTCGCCCAGACCCGGCCGGCGCGCGTGCGCGTCTTGCTCGGACCCACTGGGGAGCTTGCGATCGAAGTCGGCGATCGGCGCAGCTGGCCGCAGGCAATCGTGCCGGTGTGCATCCAGCCGCGCGGCGTGCCTGCCGACGATATTCGCCTGCGTCACAAGACGACCGAGCGCAGCATTTACACGGATGCATTGCGCGCGGGTGGCACGTTCGAAGTGCTGTTGGTCGATGCGCAGGGCTATCTCACCGAAGGCTGCTTCTCCTCCATCTTCGTAGAACGCCACGACCGGCTGGTCACGCCGCCGCTCGAACGCGGCCTGCTCCCCGGCGTGCTGCGGCAGAATCTGATTGATCTGGGCGAGGCGGTCGAGGGTGATCTCAAACCGCGCGACCTGGAAGGCGGCTTCTTCATCGGCAATGCCTCGCGTGGCCTCGTCGCCGCGACGCTGGTTGCGCCGCGCGGCTGGACGCCCGCAACGGCGGTTGCGCCAAGAGCCTGAGCCGACTATTGAGCGCGCCGTCCGGCCAGTGCCGGACGGACATGTCCAGCCTTTCCAGACAGGAGACTCCCATGCCCCGGACCTCGGCGGCTCTCGGCCGCATCCAGCCCAGCGCCACGCTCGCCATGACCGACAAGGTCATTGCCCTGAAGCGCGAGGGGAAGGACATTATCGGTCTCTCCGCGGGCGAGCCGGATTTCGATACGCCGGACTTCGTGAAGGACGCGGCCATCGACGCGATCCGCAAGGGCATGACCAAATATACCAATGTCGACGGCACCGCTGAGCTGAAGGAAGCGATTGCGGCCAAGTTCAAGCGCGACAATGACCTCGTCTACAAGACGAGCGAGATCAGCGTGAACTCGGGCGGCAAGCACACTTTGTTCAACGCGCTGATCGCCACGGTCGACGTGGGCGACGAAGTCATCATCCCGGCGCCTTATTGGGTGAGCTATCCCGACATTGTGAACTATGCGGGCGGCACGCCGGTCATCATCTCGGCCGGTGCGAACCAGCTTTACAAGATCACGCCCCAGCAGCTCGAAGCAGCGATCACGCCGAAGACGCGCTGGGTGCTGCTCAATTCGCCGTCCAACCCGACGGGCGCGGCCTATTCCGGCGAGGAACTGCTGGCGCTGGGCGAAGTGCTCCGCCGCCATCCGCATGTCATGATCATGACCGACGATATGTACGAGCATATCTGGTACGCGCCGACGCCGTTCAAGACGATCGCGCAGGTTTGCCCGGATCTTTATGAGCGCACGCTCACCGTCAACGGCTGCTCGAAGGCCTATTCGATGACCGGTTGGCGCATCGGCTTCGCGGGCGGTCCGCAGTGGATCATCAAGGCGATGGCCAAGCTGCAATCGCAGTCGACATCGAATCCCTGCTCGATCAGCCAGGCCGCGGCGACTGCCGCGCTGAACGGCAATCAGGATTTTCTCATCGAGCGCAACGAGGCCTTCCGCCGCCGCCGCGATCTCGTCGTCGCGATGCTCAACGACGCGCCGGGCGTGCATTGCCCGACGCCCGAAGGCGCCTTCTATGTTTATCCGGACGTGGCGGGCTGCATCGGCAAGACGACGCCCGAGGGCAAGCTGATCGAAACCGACGAGCATCTCATCGACTATTTCCTTGAGACACGCGGCGTTGCAGCGGTCCATGGCGGTGCCTTCGGCCTCGCTCCGGCTTTCCGCGTCAGCTACGCCACCTCCGAGGAAATCCTGACCAAGGCCTGCACCCGCATCCAGGAAGCCTGCGCCGCTCTGAAGTAAGCGCCGCTCTCCAACCTGACGTCATTTCGAGGGCCGCAGGCCCACGGCAATCCGGTGCTAGACTGGATCGCCGTGGGCCTGCGGCCCTCACTTTGTGTGCCGTCTGGGCGTGCCGTCTGGCTGCGCCGATCCTGGCCATCATCCAAATAGCGAAAACCCCCGCCCGGGGGGACGAGGGTTCTCTTTTCTGGTCTTTTCTCGAAAGGGTTGACCCCCGACACGATGGGGACTGTTGGGTGCCGGGGGCCATATGATCGGCGACGGTGGACCAGAACCGCCGCCGACCAAACTGGTAGGTCGCTAGAATTTAGCGGAGCAGGCTCAGCACGCCCTGCTGCGACTGGTTCGCCTGAGCGAGCATCGCGGTCGAAGCCTGGCTGAGGATCTGGTTCTTGGCGAGGGCCGTCGACTCCTGCGAGAAGTCAGCGTCTTCGATTCGCGAACGAGCGTCCGTCAGGTTGGTGACCTGCGAGGTCAGGCTGTTGACGGTTGCGTCCAGACGGCTCTGGATACCGCCGAGGGTCGCACGGCCCGAAGAAACCGTGTCGAGTGCGGTGCTCAGCAGAGCGAGAGCCGCGTCAGCGCCGGACTGCGAGGAAACGTCGAGCGCTGCCAGGCCGAGGGTCGTGAGGTCGGTCGCCTTGACTTCGACGTCGACGGTCTCGCCCGAATTGTTGCCGGTCTGGATCGTCAGCTTCGTGCCGGTGCCGCCGCTGGCGAGCGTGGCCGAACCGTTCATCAGCGAGATGCCGTTGAAGCTGGTGCGCGAAGCGATCGAGCCGATCTGCGACTTGAGCTGAGCAACTTCCTTCTGGATGCCGCCACGGTCGGTGTCGGAAACGGTGCCCGAAGAAGCCTGAACGGCCAGTTCGCGCATACGCTGCAGGATGTTGCCGACTTCGCCGAGCGCGCCTTCAGCAACCTGCGTCACCGAGATGCCGTCATTGGCATTGCGGACTGCGGCGTTGAGACCACGAATTTCCGAAGTCATCTTGGTGGCGATGGCGAGGCCGGCGGCGTCGTCCTTCGCGGAGTTGATGCGCTTGCCGGTCGACAGGCGCTCCATGGCCTGCTGGAGGCCCATGTTGGCCTTCGTGGTAGCATTCTGGGCGCGAAGCGCCGAAACGTTGGAAGCGATAACAGTCATGTGGAAGTCCTTTCCCGCTCTTGATAGGTCGCTGCCGTTCGGCGTTGGCGGCCTCGAACTCCCAAAACGGACCCACGGCGGAAACTTTTATGGTCCGCGCGATATTTTTCTTTTTTAATTCCGCCCCGCGACCCTGAAAGCCCGCTCTCCATGCGCGCGGGAATCCTTTGATCTCTTACGCGTGCGCATAATCATTTGATAAACAGCGCTTTTGCGCGCCGCGGGGGTCGGCTCGCGATGTCGCGGCGCCAAGCGGCAGGGTTTTGCCGCCATCCGGCAAGAGATCGCCGTACTTAACTAAATGATAAGCATTTTTGGACAGATTGCGTTCATCGAAGGGGGTCCGGCTCGGGGGAGCTAGGCCAGATTAAATCGGGGACTGACGCATGTTGCCTGTCGACATGAGCCAGCGCGTCCACCGGCTTCTGCCGGATCTGGGCGCGTGGCTCGACACTGCCAGCTACACCGTTCGCATCGTCGCGGCGGACGCACCACGCGGCAAATCCACCATCCGTCTTCTGCTCGCCGAGGAAATCGCGCATGCGACTTGCCGCGACGTGCTCGTCGAATGGTGTGAGGGCGAACCGCGCCTGATGCCTCAGGCAGACGGCTATCCGGCCCGCATCGCCTTTGGCGACAGCGACCGCGACATGGCCTTTGCCCTCATTGCCGAGATGCTGCGCCCCGTGCGCATGCCCGCAGTGGGTGACGAGAGCAGCGCCATGCTGATGCGCCTTGCGGCCCGCATTGCCGCCAGCGACGCGACTGTGCTCATTCAGGGCGAAACGGGCACCGGCAAGGAAGGCATTGCGCGCTTCCTGCACGATCATTCGCCGCGCGCCGACAAGGACTTCATTGCCGTCAACTGCGCGGCGCTCCCCGAGACGATGATGGAGGCCATGCTCTTCGGTCAT
>Ga0247738_10000106_pt1 | contig 42917 bp, 42 predicted proteins | sample UWRJL013104B2_FD_180936 | JGI IMG/M metagenome (GOLD analysis project Ga0247738, IMG submission 180936) | Plant litter microbial communities from Arlington Agricultural Research Station in Wisconsin, United States - UWRJ-L013-104B-2 | ecosystem: Environmental > Terrestrial > Plant litter >...
CGAGGTCGTCTGATTCGGCGGCGGCCGCGAGGTCGAGGTACACGACCGCGTCGATCACGAACACCTGCCCGACCCGGCGCTCCTGCTCGAAGACGCCGTGGTGCGCGTTCGCCCGCAGGCCGGTGAGGGTGATGTTGTCGGTCGGGTTCATGCTGTCCGTCCCTTGGCCATGGCGTCGGTCACGGCGAGCGCCGTTCGCGTGGAGGTCACGTCGTGCACTCGAAGGCCCCACGCGCCGGCCTGCGCGGCCAGCGCGCTCACCACCGCGGAGGGCAGGTCGCGATCATCAGTCGTCGCGCCCTCGGGCAGCAGCTCCCCGAGGAAGCGCTTGCGCGACGCCCCGATGAGCAGCGGATGCCCGAGCGAGGCGAGCTCGTCGAGACGGGCCAGCAGCTGCCAGTTGTGCTCGGCGCGCTTCGCGAAGCCGATCCCGGGGTCGAGCACCACCTGGCCGGGGTCGATGCCCCACACGAGCATCTCGGCGAGGCGGGCCTTGAGCTCCGTGCGCACGTCGACCACGACATCGCCGTAGACGGCGAGGTCTTGCATGGACGTGCTGTGACCGCGCCAGTGCATGGCGATGTACATGAGGCGCGTCTTGGCGATCGCGCGGTACATCTCCGGGTCGGCGAGGCCGCCGGAGACGTCGTTGATGACGGATGCCCCCGCCTCCGCTGCGGCGAGCGCGGTCGAGGCGTTCATGGTGTCGACACTCACCGGCACCCGCGCGGACACGAGCCCCGCGACCACGGGGATGACCCGGGCCTGCTCCTCGGCCGGGTCCACCCGCTCGGCACCGGGACGGGTCGACTCCCCGCCGACGTCGACGATGTCGGCGCCCTGCTGGAAGAGCTCGACGCCCCGGGCGACCGCCGAGGCAGTGTCGTCGAACTGCCCGCCGTCGCTGAACGAGTCGGGGGTCACGTTGAGGATCGCGAAGATCCGTGGGGTGGTCATGATGCGCTACCGATCAGGGTCATGGCCTCCGCGCGCTGCACGGGGTCGGAGAGGATGCCGCGGCTGGCCACGGTCACGGTGGAGCTGTGGGCCTGGCGCGCCCCGCGGGCCGACACGCAGCTGTGCACGGCGTCGAGCACCACGAGCACACCCCGCGGGTCGAGGCCCTCGGTGAGGGCATCCGCCACCTGCTCGCCGAGGCGCTCCTGCAGCTGGGGCCGCGCCGCGAGGATTTCGACGACTCGGGGCAGTCGCCCGAGCCCGACGATCCGCTCACCGGGCACGTAGGCAACGTGCGCCACCCCCGTGAACGGCAGCAGGTGGTGCTCGCAGATCGAGCGGAACTCGATGTTGCGCAGTAGCACGAGCTCGCCCAAGCCGTCCGTCGGCAGGGTCTCCCGCAGGGGGTCGACCGGGTCGCGGCCGATCCCCGCGAAGAACTCGCCGTAGGCCTCGGCCACCCGCCGCGGGGTGTCGAGGAGGCCCGGCCGGGCCGGATCCTCACCGATGGCGGAGAGCAGCTCGGCGACGGCCGCCTCGATGCGTGCGGAGTCGATGGCCACGCCGGCCTCAGGCGGTCGCGATGCCGGGGGTCTTGCGCGGGGCGGGGGTGCGCTTCGGCTTGGTGGGCGGGGTGTCCGACTCCACGCCGCCGTCAACCAGGCCGGCGTCGACGGGGATCTTCGACGGCACCTTCACGGGCGGGCGGTCGGAGAGCGGGCGGGTGTCGCTGGAGAGCCACAGCGGGCGCTCCGGCAGCTTCTCGATGCCCTCGAAGATCGTCGCGAGCTGCGTGTGGTCGAGGGTCTCCTTCTCGAGCAGCTCGGTGGCGAGCTTGTCGAGCGTGTCGCGGTTGGTGTTGAGCACCTGCCACGCCTCGTCGTGCGCCTGGTCGATGAGCGCGCGCACCTCATCGTCGATCGTCTGGGCGATCGTGTCGGAGTAGTCGCGCGTGGCGCCCATGTCACGGCCGAGGAACGGCTCGCCCGAGCTCGAGCCGAGCTTCACGGAACCGACGCGTGCGCTCATGCCGTACTCGGTGACCATGCGGCGGGCGATCGAGGTCGCCTTCTCGATGTCGTTGGAGGCGCCGGTGGTCGGGTCGTGGAACACGATCTCCTCGGCGACGCGGCCGCCCATGGCGTAGGTGAGCTGGTCGAGCAGCTCGTTGCGCGTGACGGAGTACTTGTCCTCCAGCGGCAGCACCATCGTGTATCCGAGGGCCCGGCCGCGCGGGAGGATCGTGACCTTCGTCACGGGGTCGGTGTTGCGCATGCTCGCCGCGGCGAGGGCGTGGCCGCCCTCGTGGTACGCCGTGATGAGCTTCTCTTTGTCGTTCATGAGGCGCGTGCGGCGCTGCGGGCCGGCCATCACGCGGTCGACGGCCTCGTCGAGGGCGCGGTTGTCGATGAGCTGGGCGTTGCTGCGCGCGGTGAGCAGCGCGGCCTCGTTGAGCACGTTGGCGAGGTCGGCGCCGGTGAAGCCGGGCGTCTTGCGCGCGAGCACCTCCAGGTCGACACCGTCGGCCATGGGCTTGCCCTTGGCGTGCACTTCGAGAATCTGCTTGCGGCCCTGCAGGTCGGGCGAGTCGACGCCGATCTGGCGGTCGAAGCGGCCGGGGCGCAGCAGGGCGGGGTCGAGCACGTCGGGGCGGTTGGTCGCGGCGATGAGGATGACGTTCGTCTTCACGTCGAAGCCGTCCATCTCGACGAGCAGCTGGTTGAGCGTCTGCTCGCGCTCGTCGTTGCCACCGCCGATGCCGGCGCCGCGGTGACGGCCCACGGCGTCGATCTCGTCGATGAAGATGATGGCCGGCGAGTTCTGCTTGGCCTGGTCGAACAGGTCGCGCACGCGGCTCGCGCCAACACCCACGAACATCTCGACGAAGTCGGAACCGGAGATCGTGTAGAACGGCACCCCGGCCTCGCCGGCGGTCGCGCGGGCGAGCAGGGTCTTGCCGGTTCCGGGAGGGCCGTACAGCAGCACGCCCTTCGGGATGCGGGCGCCCACGGCGAGGAACTTCGCGGGCTCCTTGAGGAAGTCCTTGATCTCCTCGAGCTCCTCGATCGCCTCATCCGCGCCGGCGACGTCGGCGAAGGTGACCTTGGGGGCCTCCTTGCCCACGAGCTTCGCCTTCGACTTGCCGAACTGCATGACGCGGTTGCCGCCACCCTGCATGCGGGAGAGGAGGAAGTAGAAGATCACGCCGATGATGAGGAACGGCAGCAGGATGCCGATGAGCTGCGTGAAGAAGTTGGTCTGCGGCACCTCGTCGTCGAACTTCACGTCGGCCGCGTTCACCGCGTCGATGACCTCGAGGCCGCGGGGGGCGACGTAGTAGAACTGCACCTGCTCGCCGTTGGCGCCGTCGGCCTTGCTGAGGGTGAGGTCGACGCGCTGCTCGCCGTCGACGATCTTGGCCGACGTCACGGTCGAGCCCTCGAGAAGGTCGAGACCTTCCTGCGTGGAGATCTCTTTGAAGCCGCTACCCGTGAGAAGGGTCGTGCCGATCCACACCGCCGCAATGGCGAGGACGATGTAGATGATCGGTCCGCGGAAAATGCGCTTGAAGTCCATGATCTTGAAAGGCTACCGGTACCGCGCTGCGAGCCGTCTGGATGTTCGCCTCAGGCGCACCCCCAGTAAGCGCTACGCGTAGATGTGCGGCGCCAGCACCGCGACGCCGCGCAAGTTGCGGTACTTCTCCGCGTAGTCGAGTCCGTAGCCGACGACGAAGGCGTTGGGGATGTCGAAGCCGAAGTACTTCACGTCGACCTCCACCTTCGCGGCATCCGGTTTGCGCAGCAGCGCGAGGATCTCGAGCGAGGCCGGTCCGCGGCTCTCCAGGTTCGCGCGCAACCAGGCCAGCGTCAGGCCGGAGTCGATGATGTCCTCCACGATGATCACGTGGCGGCCGGTGAGGTCGGCGTCGAGGTCTTTGAGGATGCGCACCACACCGCTCGACTCGGTGGACATGCCGTACGACGAGACAGCCATGAAGTCGATGTCGATGTGCATCTTCAGCTCGCGGGCCACGTCGGCCATCACCATGACCGCGCCCTTGAGTACGGCCACGAGCAGCACGCGCTCCCCGGCGTAGTCGTGCTCGATGCGGCGGGCGAGCTCGGCGATCTTGTCGTGGATCTGCTGCTCCGTGAGCAGCACCTCGGTGAGATCGGCTTCGACGTCGGCGAGTTCCATTGCTCAAGCCTAAGGCGTGCGGCGGGGTCGCCGTCGGCTGCGCCGCTGCGCGGGAGTTGCGGGCATCCGCGGCGGTTGGATCTCCCGCGCTCGCCCGCAACTCCCGCGCATCGCGCAAGGTGGGGCGGGGTGAGTGTGCCTAGGGCGTGAACACCGGCTCGGCAGACGCGGCATCGGTGCCGGTGGCGGCGAGCCGCAGCATCCCGCCCGATCGCGCGGCCGTGAAGCCGGGCAGGTCGATGGGGCCCTGCCCGCGCCAGTCGGTGACCAGTCTCGCCACTTCCAGGGTCTGCGCACGGCTGAGCGAGACGTGGAACTCGCTGGCCACGACGAGCCGGATCAGCCGCTGCCGCAGCGCGGGCGGCTGCACCTCGAGGGCGCGCACGGGCATCGAGATGCCCGCCTCGGTGTGCTCGGCCAGGTCTTCGGCGATCTCCTCGGCGAAGTGGTCGAGCGCCTCGGCATCCTCGCGCAGCTGCTCGGCGGTGCGGGCGAGGGCCTCCGGGATGCCCGGGCCGAGCTCCTCCGCGAGCACGGGCAGCACCCGCCGGCGCACCCGCACGCGCAGGTACGCGCCGTCGTCGTTCTGGGGATCCAGCCACGGCTCGAGCTCGGCGTCGGCGCACGCCTGCACCGTGGTCGCCCGACGGATGCCCAGCAAAGGCCGCAGGTAACGGCCGCTCACGGCCGCCATGCCCTGCAGCGAGCCGGCGCCGCTGCCGCGCGCCAGCCCCAGCAGCACCGTCTCGGCCTGGTCGTCGAGGGTGTGGCCGAGCAGCACGGCCGAAGCCCCGAGCTCGGCGGCCGCCGCATCGAGGGCCGCGTAACGGGCCGCGCGGGCTGCGGCCTCGGGGCCGCCCTCCGTGCCGACGGTGACGGTCTTCACCACGACCGGGTCGAGGCCGAGAGCGGTGGCCTGGGCCGCGGCGCGAGCAGCGGCATCCGCCGACCCGGCCTGAAGCCCGTGGTCGACGATGACGGCGCCCGCGCGCAGTCCGGCGCGGGGAGCCTCGAAGGCGACGGCGGCCGCGAGGGCCAGCGAGTCGGGGCCTCCGGAGAGCGCGACGAGCACCAAGGAGTTCTCGGCGGGCTCGCCCCACGATTCACGCACAGCACGGCGCAGGTCCGCGATCGCGGGGGTGAGTCTGGGGCGCGGTGACGTCATCAGCTAACGTTATCGGCAGCATCCCCACAGACTTAGGAGTAGCACCATGGCCGCCTACGACATCATCGTCGAGATCCCCCAGGGGAGCCGCAACAAGTACGAGGTCGACCACGAGACCGGCCGCGTCTTCCTCGATCGCTACCTCTTCACCACGTTCGCGTACCCCACCGACTACGGCTTCTTCGAGAACACGCTCGGTCTCGACGGCGACCCCGTCGACGCGCTCATCCTGCTCGACGCCCCCACCTTCCCCGGCGTGGGCATCTCGGTGCGACCGGTCGGCGTGTTCAACATGACCGACGACGGCGGCAGCGACGCCAAGGTCATCTGCGTTCAGGCGAAGGACCCGCGCTGGAGCCACATCCAGGACCTCGCGGACATCCCGGAGTTCACGAAGAAGGAGATCGAGCACTTCTTCACCCACTACAAAGACCTGGAGCCCGGCAAGTGGGTCAAGGTCGACGGCTGGGGCGACGCGGCCGAGGCCGAGGCCGTCGTGCAGGCGGGCCTCGCGGCGTACGTGGCGCCCACCGGCCACTAGCCGGTCGGCCTGGCCGCGTAGTACATGAGGTCGTAGTACCGCAGGTTGGCGACCTTCACGGGCACGCCCTCGTACTGCGCCTCGATGATCTTTCCGCCGCCGAGGTAGATGGCCGTGTGGTACGTCGTCGCGCCACCGTCGTCGGAGTAGAAGACGAGATCGCCGCGCTGCACCTGGCTCACCGGCACGAGCCTGCCCTGACCGGACAGGTACCGGTACTGGCTCGTGGACCCGTGGGCGCCGATGTACACCCCGGCCGCCGCGTACGACGCCTTGGTGAGGCCGGAGCAGTCCCAGCTGTCGGGGCCGGCGCCACCGTACTGGTACGGGTCGCCGATCTGCGCGTAGGCGTACGCGATCGCCGTCTCGACGGCGGACGGGCTCGGCGCGGGCGGCGTCGGGTCGACGGGAGGCGGTGACGGCTGCGCGGGCGGCGGCGCACCCGGCTCGGTCGGCTGCGTCGGTGTCGTGGGCTGGGTCGGCTGCGTCGGTGTAGTCGGCTGCGTCGGGGGCACGATCGGCGGCGTGGTGGGCGGAGTCGGCGGGTTGGTGATCCCCGCGAGGTAGTCGCGCTCGGCCTGGGCCGTCGTGCCCTTGAGCGCCGCGAGCTGGTCGTACAGCTGGTCGGCGGCGGCCTGCTGCGCGGCCAGCTTGGCGAGCATGTCCGCGGAGGCCGCGTTGGCGGCATCCAGTGCGGACTGCGCGGATGCCGCAAGCGCCTGCCTCGCGGAGACCGCAGCCTTCGCCTCCGCCGAGAGCGCGGCCGCGACATTGGTGTCGTGTTCGGCCTGCTCGTAGATCTGGGCGGACTGCGCGGTGAGCTTGCTCACCGTCGCGAGCGTGCCGAGGAGGTCGTCCGAGTCGTCGCTCAGCAGCAGGCTGAGGCTCAGGCTCGACCCGCCGGTTCGTGCGAACTGCGCAACGAGCTGCCCCGCACGCTGGCTCGACGCGGCGGCACGAGCCGCGGCATCCTTCGACTGGGCGGTGAGCCGGTCGGCCTTGGCGGAGGCGGTCTCGAGCTGCTCGCGGGCGATGTTGTACTCCTCGCCCCTGGCCTGGGCGATGCGCCCCAGGGCTGCGGCCTTCTGCTCGAGCGCCACGAGGTAGCCCTCGATATCGTCGACCGCCGCCGCCGTCGCGGCCTGGCTGGCGCGGGCGTTCTGCACGTCATCCCAGCTGGGGTACTCCACCGCCACCGCGGGGCTGGCGATGCCGAGCGTGAGCAGCAAGCTCGCGGAGACGACGACGATGAGTGCCCTCGAGGGGCGGACGTGCGCGCGCACTACCGCCTCGAGCCCTCATCGCGGTTAGCCAAGCGTGATGCCCTGCCCTGACATGAAGGGCACGGGATCGATGTTGATGCCGTTCTGGATGACCTCGTAGTGCAGGTGGCAGCCCGTGGAGTCGCCCGTGCTGCCGACGCGTGCGATGTTCGTGCCGACGCCCACCGACTGGCCGTAGGAGACGAGGATGCCATCGGCGATGATGTGGCCGTAGCGCGTGACGATGCCGTTGCCGTGGTCGATCATGACCTCGTTGCCGTAGCCGCCGTTCCAGCCGTAGAGGGCGAAGATGACGGTACCGGAGGCGGCCGCGTAGATGTTCGAGCCGCACCCCGCGCCGAGGTCGGTGCCCTTGTGGTACTTGCTGCCGTAGCTGGCGCTGAACCCGAACACTGAGGTGATGTAGCCGCCCGCGGGCTTCGCCCAGCCGGAGTCGCTGATCTGGCCGCCGTAGTTGACGTCGGCGGCGAACTTGGCCTGGATGCCCGCCTTGTAGTCGGCCTCGGTGGCGGCGCGGTTCTCGGTGAGCACGACGAGCTGCGCCTGCAGCTGGGCCTGGTGCTCCTGCTGTGCGGCGACAGCGGCCGCGGCGGCGGCCGCGGCGGTCACGGCCTCGTTGTACGCCTTCTCGGAGGCGGCCTTGAGGATCGCCAGCTCGGCAGCGGCGACATCGGCCTGATCGGTGAGTGCCTGCGCCGTGTTCTTGTCCATGAGCGCGCGCTCGTAGATCGCGTACGACTGCTCGGAGACCTTCTTCGACATCCCGAGGGTGTTGAGGAGGTCATCCGCGTCGCCCGCGTTCATGAGCAGGTTCACCGTGGTGTCCCCGCCGCCGGAGCGCATGAGCTGGGCGGCCATCTGGCCGGCGCGCTGCTCCGATGCGGCAGCCTTGGCGCTCGCGGCATCCGCCTGCGCTCGCAGCGTTCCGGCGATGGCGACGGCGCCCTGGTACTTGTTGTCCTGCTCCTGCCAGATCGTCGCCTTCGCTTCGGCGTCTTTCTGGGTGGCCTCGGCCTCGGCCTGCAGCGCGGAGATGAGGGCGTTGATCTCGGCGACGGCGGCGGCGGTGGCGGCCTCGTTGTTGCGGGCGGCGGCGACGTCGTCCCAACTCGGGTAGTCGACCGCGTACGCGGGTGGCGCGAGGACGCTGCCGGTGATGGCCACGCCGAGCGCGACAATGAGCGCCACTGCGCGATTGCGCAGCTTCGTACCGGTCGCCCCCCGGCGAATGGATGTGGTGCTCATTGCTCCCCGAATCGTGTTGGCCCGCGTGCTCATCACGTTGGTAACACTGTCAACACTGTTAACAGTAGCAACATGAGTGCGGAAAAGCTTCAATGACAGCTTGAAACTACCTCCGGGCCGTGCCGATGCCCCGGACATCCGCGCGCTTTGCCCGGTTTGGCTTTTCCCTCCGGCCCCCTTATGCTTGTCCCTCGGTAGCTAAGACGTCCTGGTGGACATCGAGGCCCCATCGTTTAGTGGCCTAGGACACCGCCCTTTCACGGCGGCAGCACGGGTTCGAATCCCGTTGGGGTCACGCAGTACTAATCGCAACACATTGAAATAGCTAGGCCCTGTAGCGCAGTTGGTTAGCGCGCCGCCCTGTCACGGCGGAGGTCGCCGGTTCAAGTCCGGTCAGGGTCGCAAAAGTTCGACTTCTCTCGAGCGGTCGTGCTTTGTACGGCTCTGTAGCTCAGTTGGTAGAGCGCACGACTGAAAATCGTGAGGTCACGGGATCGACGCCCGTCGGAGCCACTCTCTTTAGTGCTGGTCAGGGTCGTGTTTTGCCCAACGCATCTCGCCGAATTTCCATGCAGGTGAATGTTTTGACTACATTTCTCTTGCGATGGTTTCGGTCAGTGACTCAAAACCCTTGTGAACGCTCGTAAGTCCTCGTTCGCAGGCGGCGCTCGCTTGACGACATCTGGCCGTCCCGCTGCTGAGACAGGTAGCGGCAGTACCTCCCCCGCCGTGCACGAGCGGTCTACCGTTGAAGCATGGGAGACGTGCAGGCAGACATCCGCGAGTTCCTGGTGACTCGACGCGCTCGCATCACCCCTGAGGAAGCCGGCCTTCCGGCCTACGGCGGCAACCGGCGAGTGTCTGGATTGCGGCGCGAAGAGGTTGCGATGCTCACCGGCGTCTCGGTCGACTACTACGTGCGCCTCGAGAGGGGCAACCTCGCGGGAGCGTCAGAGAGCGTGCTCGATTCTCTCGCCAACACGCTCAAGCTCGATGAGGCGGAACGCCAGTACTTGTTCGACCTCGCCCGCGCGGCCGGGCCCGCGCCGAAGCGGCGGAGCAAGCCAGCGACTGCAGTGCGCCCCGCTGTGCAGCAGGTGCTGGACGCGATGTCCGACGCGCCGGCGTGGGTGCGCAACGCCCGCCACGACATCATCGCGGCCAACCCGATGGGCCGCGCCCTCTATGCGCCTGTGTTCGACGACCCGCACCGCCCGGTCAACACCACTCGCTTCACGTACCTCAACCCCGCCGCCCGCGAGTTCTGGCGCGACTACGACAGAATCGCCAACGACGGCGCCGCGATGCTTCGGCTCGAGGCTGGCCGCAACCCGCACGACCCCGACCTGATCCAGCTCGTCGGCGAGCTGTCGACCCAGAGTGAGTTGTTCCGTGAACGCTGGGCATCCCGCGATGTTTTGTACCACCGCAGCGGGCTGAAGAGACTGCACCACCCGATCGTCGGCGACCTCGACCTGAACTACGAGTCGATGGAACTGCCCAGCGAACCGGGGCTGGTCATGAACGTGTACACCGCTCCGGCCGGCTCCCCCACGGCGGACGCCCTGCGGGTGCTGGCGTCGTGGGTGGCAAGCAACCAGGCCGCCCACGCCGAGGCGGAGACAGCCCTTTAGCCTGCCGGGTCACTCCGTGGGCGTGACCTTCAGCGTCGTCTCGAGCACGTCGGAGCCGGTGATCGCCGCGACCGGGCCGGGTCCGTAGCGGTCGTACTTCGCGTGCAGCGCCCTGTCCAGATCCGACTGGATGCCCGGCTCGGCGAGCTCGAACGTGACATCCTTCTCGACCCCGCCAGCGGTGATGCGACCGGTGCCTGAGGCGAGTGCGCGACGGAACCACCCGTTCTCGGGGCCGTGCGCTGAGCGCACGTAGAGTGCGCCGTCGAGGGCGCTGTGCCAGATCGGGATGAACGGCCGCAGGCTGCCGTCGGGTCGGTGCGAGGCGATGCGAAGCTCGGAGGCTTTGTTGATGCTCGCCAGTTCGTCGGTGGTCCAGGTCATGCGGGGTACTCCTGCTCGGTAGCTTGTCGCCCCACTCGGTGTCGGGCTGCTCGGGGTTGCCTGCGGTCTCCCAGGGGGCGAGGTGGCACATGAAGTTGTCGGCGGTGGCCCCGTGCCAATGCCATTCTCCGGGCGGCGTATAGACCGTATCGCCGGGATGCAGCTCGATGAGCTCTTCGCCGCGAGACTGGACGTAGCCGCGGCCTTCGGTGACGTGCAGCGTCTGCCCTGCCGCGTGACGGTGCCAGGCCGTATAGGCGCCTCGAGCAGGATCATGAAGTAGCTGAGCAGGACGATCGCGAGGATCGCACCCTTGTGGGGCGCGGGAGCGAGCGAGGTGTCGGCGGTCTGAGTGGTCATCAGAAGGTCACGAGCACTTTGAGGGCTTCGCGGGCATCCATGGCCTGGTAGCCGGCGGGCACGTCCTCGATGTTGACCGTGCGGTCGAAGACCTTGCCCGGGTTGATGCGACCCTCGAGCACCTCGGTGAGGGCGGCGTCGATGTAGGCGCGCACCGGGGCGGGACCGCCGGTGAGGGTGACGTTCTTGCCGAACAGCGAGCCGAAGCCGATCGGCGCCTCGTCGTACTGCGGAACTCCGACGCGTGAGATGACCCCTCCCGGACGGACGATCCCGCACGCCTGCTCGTAAGCGGGCATGTGGCCGACGGCCTCGAGGACGATATGGCTGCCTTCCCCGTTCGTCAGGTCCATCACTTTGGCGATGCCCTCGTCGCCGCGCTCGGCGACGACATCCGTGGCACCGAACTCGATACCGAGATCCGTGCGGCTCTCGTGGCGGCCCATCAGGATGATGCGCTCGGCGCCCAGTTCACGGGCGGCCAACACCGCGGACAGGCCGACCGCGCCGTCGCCGATCACGGTGACGGTCTTGCCGGGCTCAACTCGGCCCATGTGGGCGGCGTGATAGCCGGTGAGGTAGACGTCGGACAGCGTGAGCAACGAGGGGTAGAGCGCCTCGTCGACGGGGCCGGGGACCTTGACGAGCGAGCCGTCCGCAAGTGGGACGCGCACGGCCTCGGCCTGGCCGCCGCCGACTCCGTTGGCGGCGTAGAAGCCGCCATGGAGGCAGGAGGTCTGCATCCCCTCGCGGCAGAAGACGCAGGTGTTGTCTTGCCAGGCGAACGGGGCAATGACGAAGTCGCCCTTCTTTAGCGTGGCGACCTCGGCGCCGATCTCCTCGACGACGCCGATGAACTCGTGGCCCATCGGGCTTCCTTCCGCCGAAGCGGACATGCTGTGGAAGGGATGCAGGTCCGAGCCGCAGATGCAGGCGCGGATGACGCGCACGATCGCATCCGTGGGCTGGGCAATGATGGGCTCGGGGACAGTCTCGATGCGCACGTCTCCGGCGCCGAACATGATGGTGGCTCTCATGCATTCCAATGAACCGGGGGGCGCTGCTCCGAGGGAGTGTCTGTCGTAACGGGTACTCGCAGACCCTCCCCCAGGCGATCTGTGCGGCGTAGCGTCGGCCTCATGAGCATTCCGGCATTCACCCTGAACAACGGCGTCACGATTCCCGTCATCGGTCTGGGCGTGTTCCAGAGCAAGCCCGAGGAGACCTCGGCAGCGGTAGAGTCCGCGCTCAAGGTCGGCTACCGCCACATCGACACCGCGGCGGCGTACGGCAATGAGAGGGAGGTGGGTGAGGGCATCCGGGCATCCGGGGTCGACCGCTCGGAGATCTTCATCGAGACGAAGGTCTGGGTGAGCGACTACGGCTACGACAAGACGCTGCACGCCTTCGAGAAGGCGACCGGCAAGCTCGGTGTCGATCAACTCGATCTGCTGATCCTCCACCAGCCCGCTCCCCGCGCCTTCGACCGCACGATCCAGGCCTACAAGGCACTCGAGACCCTCCTCGCCGATGGACGGGTCCGTGCCATCGGGGTGAGCAACTTCATGCCCGACCACCTCGCGCGGCTCCTCGCCGAGACGGACATCGTGCCCGCCCTCAACCAGGTCGAGCTGCATCCGTACTTCACGCAGCCCGAGGTCCAGGCGGCCGACGCTGCGGCCGGCGTGCTCACCCAGGCCTGGTCGCCGATCGGCGGCATCACGTTCTACCCGGGTTGGGGCGGCGACGGGCGCAAGAGCGTGATGGATGATCCGACCATCGCTGCGATCGCCGCCGAGCACGGCAAGAGCCCGGCCCAGGTGATGCTGCGCTGGGGCATCCAGGAAGGTCGGTCGGTCATCCCGAAGTCGACGAACCCTGCGCGGATCGCGGAGAATGTCGACGTGTTCGATTTCGAGCTGAGCGCCGAGGAACTCGGCCAGCTCGACTCACTTGACACCGGCTCCCGCAGCGGGCCCGACCCTGATGCGAAGCGAGACGACTTCTTCGACCGCGTCATTCCCGAGGCATGAGCGGCACAGCGGTCCGGGAAGCGTACAAGGCCCAGCGGCACGCAATGGTTTTCGGGGACCTGGGGCGCTGGACTCGAATGGCTCGCCGACATTGACGCTGACCGCATGGACTACCACTCCATGGAGGACGTTGAACTGGCTGTCGCGCTCGACGGCGACCAAGCACAACTCACGGCTCGCACCCTGACCGAGGCCACCATCTGGGGCGGGCACGGCAACTGGCGCTTGCAGCTCAAACTCACGTACGAGCGCCGCAACGAGGAGTGGATTGCGCTCGATTCAGTCGCCTCAGTCTGGTGAAAATCGGGCGCACCTCATTCGACGCTCTCGCGGTTAGCGTAGAGCGGCGCATGGTCATCGCGCCGCCGGACCTCCAGGAGTGGCGGCACCCTATCGACCGCCGTCACCGTCATCCCGTGGTGTCGGAGAGTCGAGCCCACCTCCATGCCGAGGAACCCTCCTCCGACCACGATCGCGCTGGATGCCGCAGGCAGCAGGTCCGCGATGCGGGCGGCGTCCTGCAGGTCGCGCACCACGAGCTCGCCGTTCTGCCCGACGATCGCCAGCCGTCTCGCTCGGGCGCCAGTTCAGCCCTCCGATCTGATCGACGCAGCCGCAGTAACTCCGGCGATGGAGCCACCGACGACGACAATTCTCTCGCGCGTCAAGACTCGCGACCCACGGAGCGGGCGAGGACACCCCCCAAGACCGCGCCGACCAGGCCCACGACGCCGATCACCGCGATGGCCGGGCCGAGGCCGATTCCCGCGGCAAGACCGAAGACGATCAACGGGGCGAGGAACTCCCCGATGAACAGGAACGCGGTCGACGCACCTGATGCGCGCCCTCTCTGCTCATAGGGCAGCCCCTGCACGATCCAGGTCTGCAGGGTCGACAACAGCAACCCCGCACCCACATTGGCGATCACGGCACCGACGATCACCAGAGGCAGCTGGGGTGCGAGACCGATCAGCAACAGGCCGACACCCAGAAGGCCGAAGGCGAGGGGTAGCAGGATGCGCGGGACGCGCCGGAAGAGCAGCGGGAACAGAAGCGACGCCAGGGCCAGGGCGAGGGCTGCCACGGCGCTGATCCCGCCGATCGCTGCGGTAGCTGTGATCCCCACCTCTCCGAGCCTGAAGGACAGCATCGAGACAGGAACATAGAAGACTGCGCCGCCGAGGAGGGTGAAGAGAATAGGGGCGAGCAGACGCCGCCACGGGAGCCGCGGCAACACCACTTTTTCCCCTCGTGCAGGGTCAGGCTTCAGGACGAAGAGAGCAACGATGGCGATCGGAATAGCAATGGCATACAGCCAGAACGGGGTTCGCCAGTCCGAACTTCCCAGTGCGCCCGAGGCGCCGATGAAAACCACGGCCGCCACGCCCGTGACGAGGGTCAGCAACCCGAAGGTTCGGGCCCGACGGTGGCCGTCGAACAGGTCGGACACCGTAGCCAGGGCGGTCGCGAAGATCGCCGCCTCCGCCAGGCCGACGAGCACCCTGCTCGCGAGGATCGCGGGAAGGGTAGGGAGCCACAGCGGCGCCGTTCCGGCGATCGCGTAGAAGAACAAGGCGACGATGAGGACCCGTTTGCGCCCGAGTCGGTCGATCAGCCGGCCCGCGAAGAGGGCCGTGAGGCCGATGACCAACGCTGGGGCGGTGAGAATCAGCCCCACCAGCACCTGCGCCCCGGGTTGCGTCGGGAATGCCGCGACCATCGCCGGCTGCAGCGGAGCGATCGAGGTCGACCCGAGGATCGGCATGCACGCGGCCGCGATCAGGACAGCGGCCGCAGCGGCACTCCCGCGGCGCACCTCAGGGACGGTTGATGTGGACATGCGGGCTCCTTTGCTCGCTCGGGTGATCGTGGGTTGAAGTATCCAAGGCATCCCACGGTATGTCAATATGTACATGTTGATACTGACGGCAACCGAACGGGGAACAATGAAGCTCGCCACCTACCGACGCAACGGTGAGGATGCCGTCGGCATCGTGCTGCCCGACGGCATCGTGCCTCTCGCGCTCGTAGCGCCGGACGCACCCTCGACGATGCGAGCGGTGTTGAGCTGGATGCCCGACAACGCCGTCGACCTCGCCGGGGCGCCCGCGCTTCCGTTGGAATCGGTGCAGTTGCTCCCCGTGGTGCCCGATCCCGGCGCGGTCTGGTGCGCCGCCCTTACCTACCTCAGTCATATCCGGGAGGGCGGCGACCGTCCCGTTCCCGAGTACCCGCTGTTCTTCCTCCGGGTGGCCAACAGCCAGATGGGGCACGGCCAGCCCATGCTCATCCCGGCTGTCTCGTCGGAGCTCGACTATGAGGGCGAATTAGCCGTAGTGATCGGGCGCCGGGGCAGGGACATCCCCATGGACCGTGCCCTCGAGCATGTCGCCGGCTACACCTGCTACAACGACGGTTCAGTGCGTGACTGGCAGCGCCACACCACGCAGATCACGATGGGCAAGAACTTCGACGCCACCGGCGGTTTCGGCCCCTGGCTCGTCACGCCCGATGAGTTCGGCGACCCCTCAACTCACCGGATTATGACCCGCCTGAACGGTGCCGTCATGCAGGACACCGGCATCGACCAGCTGCTGTTCCCGATCGAGTATCTGATCCACTACATCTCCACCGTCTCCACGCTCGAGGTGGGCGACGTCATCGTCACGGGCACCTCGGGCGGCGTGGGCGTGCGCCGTAAGCCGCCCCTGTTCATGCAGCCAGGCGACGTCGTCGAGGTCGAGATCGATGGGATCGGCATCCTGCGCAACCCCATCGAGCTCGCGCCTGTGGGACCCAGCGCCTTCCGGCCCTTCCACCCCGCGATCTCCTAGGACGACGACGATGACCGACAACCAGCGCAGGATAGTCACCGGGCATGACTCTGAGGGACGGGCGGTGTTCGTCGCGGATGGCCCCACTCCGAACGTCTGGGAGGCGCCCGACGGCGGACCCGTCTACGAGCTGTGGCAGCATGCCGGCGTCCCCGACAACTCCGGAGACTTCGTCGACCCGATCCTCGGACACCACAGTTTCCCGCCACCTCCTCGCGGCTCGGTGCTGCGCATCGTCGACTTCGCGCCGCGCAGCCCTGATGACGTCGTGCACATGCACCGGACGGCGTCGCTCGACTACTGCTACATCATCGAAGGCAGCATCGTCGCGGTCCTGGATGATGACGAGGTGACGATGTCGGCGGGCGACGTACTGATCCAACGCGGCACCAACCACGGCTGGCGAAACGAGTCGGGTGCGGCCTGCAAAGTGCTGTTCGTGTTGATCGACGCCGAACCGCTCGTCTAGACATGTCAAGATGAACGTCTATCTACGTGCGGACGGAGAATCGTGTCACTGAAGTTTGCGATCCTCGGGTACCTCTCGACAGGCCCGGGTACCGGATGGGACATCTCGCGCCAGTTCGACACCGGCCTGGGCTGGTTCTGGACCGCCCGCCACAGCCAGATCTACCCTGAGCTCAAACGGATGACTCAGGACGGCCTAGTGGAACGCGACAGCGAGACGGTCGGCGAAGCCCTCGAGCGTTTCTCCTACAGCATCACCGACCGCGGGCGGGCACTGCTCGCGGAGTTCACCGCCTCGGCCCCGGTGTATCCACCGAATCGTGATGCGGAGCGGTTGCAGTTCATCTTCGCCGACGACACCCCCGAGGCTCTCCGGGCGCACCTGGAGGCCCATCGGGAGCGTCACACTCGCAGGCGCACGCAGCTGCTCGAGATTCTGGACGCGCTGCGTGCGAACACCCACGAGCGCATCAACCTCCGGGTGGCCAACAGACGGGCCGAGGGCAAGTCGCTCACCCTCGGTCTGCGCGAGCTCGCCTACCAGGGTGAGCTTCAGCGGGCCGACCTGGAGATCGAGTGGGCCGACGGCGCACTGGACTGGTTGAGCGACAACACGAGCTACTAGTCGCTAGACGAGCGCGGCGGCGCGAGCATCCATGAGCGCCGCGGCCGAGGTGCCCGTGGCCACACCGAAGACGTAGCGATCCGGTCGCAGTAACACCGCGTCGGAATCGAAAGCGGTCAGCCAGGCCGAGAGGACGCCGTCGGTGTCGTGAAGGTCGGTGCCGATGACCAGCGCATCGACCCCCTCAACGGGAGTGCGGGAGATCATCGCCCAGCCGTCACCGAGGATGTCGTCGAGGCGAGTCCGGCGACCCGTGGCGTCGGCAACCCAGGGCTGCGGGAACAGGAGCCCCGTCGCGGGTGATGCGTTTGTCCGGTCGAGCAGACCCGCAGTGAGCCCCGGGATCGTGTCGCGCCAGGTCTTTGCGGCGCGCGCGGGCGGATTCGCCATGAGCTCCCGCATCTGGGCGTCGCGCTCGCGCGCCTTCTCCACATCGAGCACGCAGATGTAGCGCCCGTTCGCCACGGACTGCTCAATGATCGCGCGAACGTGAGGCTCGCGCTCCTGTTGGTAGGCGTCGAGGATCGCCTCGTCAACACCGTCGCGGAGGACGGCGCGCAGCTTCCACGTCAAGTTGCGGACATCCCGGATCCCGTGGCACATGCCCTGGCCGTAGAAGGGCGGCGTCTGATGGGCGGCGTCGCCGGCGAGCAGCACACGGCCCTGCCTCCAGCGGTCCGCGACGAGGGCGTGGAATCGATACACGGCGGCACGGCCGATCTGGATCTGACCGTCCTGCAGCCAGGGAGTGACGGAGCGGATGAGTTGTAGCGCGGCATCGGGCGTTCCCAGCGTCGCCGCATCCTCTCCGGGCAAGATCATGAACTCCCACCGGCGGTGAGCACGGGGGCCGGGAACATAGGTAGCCGGGCGCTTCGGGTCGCAGTACATGACCGAGTAGTCGGGGCCCAAGGCCTCGTCACTGACATCCGCATCGACCACTACCCAAGGCTCATCGAAGCCGTAGTCGGTGAGCTCGATGCCCAGGGACTTGCGGATGGGGCTGGTCGCACCATCCGCGGCGATCACGTAGCGACCTCGAATCTGCTGGAGGTTGCCCGCCGCATCGACTAGGTCGACCGCCACATCGTCGGCCGTCTGCACTACGGCGACGCAGCGCCAGCCGAAGGCGGTGGTGACTCCGGATGCCTCGCTCGCACGTTCTCGAAGCAGTCCGTCGAGCTCGGGCTGGTAGAACATGTAGTGCGGCATCCAGCCGAGATCACCCTCGGCGGCGAGAACCCGGAAGTCACGGATCGGCTTCCCGTCCTCGCCGAGGTGGAGCGCACCGGAAGTAGCTCGCACGCGGGGCTCCAGCTCGTCTGCAACGCCCGCGAACTGGAAGATGCGCATGATGTCGGCGTCGAAATGGATGGCGCGAGGCTGCGGGAATACTTCGGTGGAGCTGTCGACCAGGATCACCGAGAGCCCGAGCCGATCGGCCAGGAGAGCGGCAGTGGAGCCGACCGGACCCGCGCCGATAATGATCAGGTCGACGGTCATCCGTGCTCCGATACCGCCGGAATGGACAGGTCCCGGAACCCGGCTGGTGGCAACGGCCCCCACAGGACGCCCGACTTCAGCGCGTCCTCCCAGATCTCTGCCTCCCACTCCTCCTCCGACTCCACCTGGAGCATGTCGGACGTGACTTCGAGGATCGAGCCCGCTGGATCCAGGTGGTACGTGAAGATGTTCTGGCCGAGCCCGTGCCGTCCCGGGCCCCAGATGAAGTTCTCGCCCCGGGCCGCGAGCACATCGCCTAGCTGGCCGAGGCCCCGGATGTCGGTGGTCTCGAAGGCGTAGTGGTGCAGCCCGTCGCGGCCCGTGAAGACGGCCACCGTGTGGTGGTTCGGGTTGCAGCGCAGCCAGTGCCGCTCGCTGAGGAAGCTGTCGGAGAGGCGGAACCCCAGGAAGTCGATGAAGAAGTCGCGGAAGGCGCCCGGGTCCTCCGCTGAGAAGCTCAGATGGTCCAGCGAACCGATCACCGGACCGCTCTCGCGCTCGGTCGCGTTGCGAGCCGGTGCCGCCCCGACGCCGATCTCGACCGCGACCCCGTTCGGCGCGTGGACGCGCAGCGCGTCCCCCTCGAGTTCGGTCGCGGGCAGGATCGGAATTCCTCCGGCAGTGAGCCGCCGACGCACCTCGGCCAGGTTTGCCAGCGTCGTATGAAGCGCCATGAAGTCGAATTCGGCTGACGTCGACTCGCGAAGCACGAGGCACGCGCCCTGGCCGGGGAGGGCGAGGGAGAGTTCCGCATCGCGAGTGGCCACGACCTCGAGGCCGAGAACCTCGATGGCGTGGGCTGCCGACCGCTGGAGGTCCGGCACGCGGAATCCCGCGCGAACGAGATGGTGGTTGAGGAGATCCATGTTTCCTATTCCTTCAGTCCGAGTTGCTTGCGGGCCGTCCCGACGTCCGCGACGGCCAGTTCGAGAGTGCGGGCGACGGTGACGGTGCGTTCGACCAGTTGTGCGTTGGTGCCCGCGAGCTCACCGCGACGCAGGTAGAGGGTGTCCTCCATGCCGGCGCGTGCGTTGCCGCCCAGCGCGAGTGCCATAGCGGTGAGCTGGAGGTTGTTCTTGCCGATGGCGATGATCTGCCAGATTGCTCCCTCGGGCAGGCGTGGAACGAGGGTCATGAGGTTCTCGGGGGTCGCGGCCATGCCGCCTCGAACGCCCATGACGATGCTGAACTGCAGGTTGCCGTCGAGCAGGCCCTCGTCCCTCAGTCGGAGGCACTCGTCGAGGTGCCCTGTGTCGTAGACCTCGAGCTCCGGCTTGACGCCGAGCTCCTTCATCCGGGCAGCCAGCCGGCGCACGTCGGCGGGCGGGTTGCGGAACTCGCCCGCCGCGAAGGTCATGGAGCACGGGTTGAGGGTCGCCATTGCGGGGCGCAGCTCTACCAGCCGCTCCCGTTCCTCGAATGGCACGGTCAGGCCGACCCCCGTCGAGAGTTGTACGAGGATCGGGCACCGATCGGCGATGAGATCGACGACGCGCCTCGCGATGTCCAGGTCTGCGGTCGGTCTCTGCTGATCGTCGCGCAGGTGGATGTGCGCTACAGCGGCGCCCACGTCGTACGCGTCCGCCACCGCGGTCGCGATCTCCTCGGGGCTGGTGGGTAGCGCTGGATTGTCGGCCTTGGTCGCGATCGGGCCCGTGGGCGCAACGGTGATGACTACGGGCATCACGTAACTCCGCGGACGAAGAAGTTAAGGGAGCGGGACACGGCGGTGGGCCTTTCGCTTACGTAAGCACTATGTCGATCTCGACATGTAAACTTTTACATAGTCTGCGGGACATGGCAAGTTCTGCGCGTCGCCCGCGGTTCGGAGGGAGTGCAATGTCGGCGATCAGATTCGCCGTGCTGGAGTCGCTACGACGCCTCGGACCGGCGCACGGTCATGTTCTTCTGCGCGAACTCCGCACCCTGGCTCCCGATGCGGCACCCGCCGCAGGGGCTCTCTACGGCGTGATCGACCGACTGCACAGAGACGGCCTGATCTCGCGAGAGGTCCTCACACGGGTGGGCAACTATCCGCCGCGCCAGGAGTACACGACCACTGCAGAGGGGCTGCTCGAGCTCGAGCGACTGTGGACGGAGCTGTGGCAAACCCCTACGACGTCGCGGCCCTCGATCGAGCTCGCACTGGGGGTCATGGGGCGGGACCGGATGAGAGACCTGAGCGACGTACTCCTCGCACGAGCGGCCCTGATCGAGGTGACCCTGGGCCCATCGCCGGAACTGCGGCCTGGATGCGGTGGGCACGAGCTGGCCGCGCATCTACGGTATTTCTCGCGGCTCGGCGAGGTCGAATGGCTCCAGACGGCAGCCCGCGCGGTGGTGACTCAGGCGGGCTGAGCCATGAGCCCGTGGCACTGGTTGATCAGGGCGTGGGACTCGCGGTGCTGCCCGCTCTGTTCCATCTCCGCGATCCGCGCTGAGGTTTTCACCAAAACAGAGCAGCGTTCCAGACGCCGTCTGCTGAACGCTTCGAGGGCCCTCGGTACGTCGCGGTGGGCGTCGAGCTCCTCAGCCAGCACCACACCGTCCTCGATTGCGAGGGCGGCACCGCTCGCCATCTGCGGCGACGGCGCATGACACGCGTCGCCCACGAGTACGACGCGCCCGACGTTCCACGGAGTCTCGACGATGAGCGTCTGCGCCAGGCGGCGCACCACCCCTGTCGACTCGCGGACCGAGTCGCGGAGTTCGCCGGCCAGTCCGGTGAACGGGGCGAGGTGCTCGTACATCTGGCCTGCCAGCAGTTCGTCGGGAATGACGTCTCGTGAGGCCCGATTCTCCGTGAAGAATACGTACGCCGCATCCGCCCCTATCGGCACGACGCCGATTTGGCGATCCGCGAGCGAGAAAGTGTTGATCCCGGTCGCCCAGTCAGGTCGCGGTATCTTCGCGCGCCAGACTGCCTGACCCGTGTAGCTCAGGGAATCGGGAATCCCGAGCAAGCCCCGAACCCGGGAGCGGATGCCGTCGGCCCCAATCACCACGTCCGCCAGCCGGGTCGCCCCGCCGTCGAGCACGAGTTCGACTTCGGAGTCGTTCTGGTGGATGCTCGCGACGCTTGACCCGTACGTGGTGATGACGCCGAGCCGCGCGGCTTCCTCGGCCAGGATTCGATGCAGTTCCGGGCGAGGTATCCCTGCCATCGCCGGGGACTCGGGCCCGAGCAGCCGCGGCGGGGAGATCTCCACGGGATCGCCGTTGGGCTCCCAGTTGGTGATCCGAGACATCCCGTACCCGACGTTGACCATCTCGTCGCAGAGTTGGATCGAATCCAGCGCGCGCAGCGACGGGCCGGTGAGGGAGAGCCCCCAGCCGGCGGTGCGTCCATCCGGGCTCAGTTCGATTATCTCGACAGCCCATCCGCGGCGTGCGAGGGCGATGCTCGTCGTGATGCCGGCTATCCCTGCTCCTATGACGACTGCCGTGCGAGTACTCGTGACCACTGTGTCCTGTTCCTTGGGGAGTTGAGTCCGGCTAGGCCAGCTGTGCAACGAGCCAGTCGATCACCGTGGCGCCGACCGGGCCGGTTCCCATGTGCCCGCCGGGAAACAGCCGGGCGGTCTTGGGGCTACCGTGCTCGAGTGCGAGATAGATGTCCCTCGCATCGTTCTGCTGATCGTCCTTGCCGTTGACAAGGAGAAGCGGGCTGCTCGGCAGGTCGAGAATCCCCTGATCGAGCAACGAGAGTTCGGGGCAGCGGGCGATGTAGTCATCGAAGTCCCGACCGCCGAAGATCCTGGCGCGTGAAGGGCCGAGCTCCATGATGTACGACGCTGCCGTACGCGACTTCTCCTGCCACTCGGGCTGGAAGGTGCGATGGATGCCCCCGCCCCAGTTCACGGCGGCGCGAATCCGGTCTCGGTGCGTATGTGCGAGCTTTGTCGACCAGTACCCTCCGAAGGACTGGCCGACCAGTCCGACTCTGTCCGCGTCAAGGTCACTCGACGCGATCCAGGCGAACACCGGGTCCCACATCCGCTCCGCGTCGATGCCCGCGTAAACGGGCGCCTCCCCCACTCCCGGCATGTCAATGTGGACTGTGGCCACACCTCGCGCGCGGAGGCTCGCCGTTCGGATGTACGTCTCCTCTTTCCACATGTCGATTCCGCCCCAGACGATCGCGACGGGAAACGGTCCGGTTGCAGATGCCGCGGGCCGCGCGACATAGAAGGTCACGCTGTTGCGCCCCTCACGGTTGGGGTTGTCTAGGGGAACCTCGATCCGTTCGACGGAGGGCTCGTCGAGGGCAACGGCTCTCAGGAAGTACCCGCGTGACAGGTCATACGCCGCCACCTTGGCCGGATGGGTCGGCGTGGGAAAGCGAGCGAGGAAGGCGAACTGGTAGGCCTGCCACCACGCTTCCCGAGCCTCGGCCAGCATGCCCGCGGTCTCCAGCCGGTCTGCCTCTGAGGCGAACGCGCTGGCCCGGGTGAGCCACGTCTCCGCCCACGGCTCGGGCTGGACGCTCGTCAGAGACGCCACGACTTCCCGGGCAGCCGAGATGTCGATCGCATTGAATGGGTGCGCCCTGTCGTCGAGGTGCGCATCGAGCCATTGCCGCATGTTCTCGAGTGAACGGGTGCCCGTGATGGGGTCGACTCCGGCAACTTCAGGCATGTGACTGTCCTCCTCGACGTCGGCTCCCAGAAGTATGCAAGCCCGGGTGCAACATGTCAATCTTTACATGTTCATGCGCAGCTTATCGTGGCTCGGAGGCGATCTCTGCACTGCGGGCCACGCCGGCACGCACGAAGATCGCACGCATCCATGCGTGCGCGGGGTCGCTGCGATGTACGGGATGCCACCAGAGCGCGTTCACCAGAGGCGCGAGTTTCAGGGGCGGCTCGACGGCGACGAGCCCCTGGAGCGACGGGAGCGATGAAAGGAGACCGCGCTGCAGGAGCCCCAGCCGGGCGGTCCCCCGCACGAACAGCGGGAGCGCCTGGAAGCTCTCGACGGTCGCCTCGACGTGCGGTTCGATGCCTAGGTACTGCAACTGCCTCAGCGCCGGCGTGGAGGCCGTCCGGGTCTGGAACGTGTTGACCCACGGCGACTCTGCAAGATCCTCCCGCGTCAGTCCGCGGAGCACGGCCTCGTTCTCGGAATCCGCGATCACTACCCACTCGTCCCGCCAGAGGTCGGCGTGCTCTAGGTCTGCGAGCAGCCCGTGCGGAAGAACCAGCGCGTCGACTGATCGAAGGAGTTCGATGGCTTCATCGATGATTTTGGAGCCCTGGAGGAGAAACCGGAAACGGACTCCCGGCGCTTCGATGGACGCGATACGGGACACGATCGGCGCGATGGTGCACAAGGCGTAGTCGGACATGTAGACGGAGAATTCACGGGTGGCGTGCTCGGCGTCCCACTCTCCCTGCTCTTCGAAGATATGACGAGCACCGTCGAGGGTTGCAGAGACTTGGTCTACGAGCTTGAGCGCTAGGGGGCTCAGGTCGTACTCGTTGCCGCGACGCACGAGGAGTGGGTCTCGATAGTGCGTTCGCAGGCGCGCCAGAGCGGCGCTGAGGGAGGGCTGACTCAATCGCAGGCGCAGGGCCGCGCGGGTCACGCTGCGCTCCGTGAGTAGAGCATCCAGCGAGGTCAGCAGGTTGAGATCCAGACGCGAGAGGGGTGAGCGCGTTGCCATCGGGGGCCTCTCAAGGTTATCGGCGATGCCTATAACCCTAATAGACCATGTCGGCTTCCCTGATGAATCGAGAAGGCGGATCGTTACGGACATACCAATCCCGGTCGTCCGAAAGGGTCAACGATGATCAAACTTCTCTCCCACCTCTCCTACCTGGAGATCACGTCGGCGGATGTCGAAGCCTCCGCCGAGTTCTACGAGTCGCAAGTGGGCCTCATCGTCGCGGACCGCCGCGATGGAGCGGTGTACCTGCGTTGCTGGGGCGACTACTACGCCTATTCCCTGGTGGTCGTCCCCGGCGACGGCCCTGGCATGGCGACAATGGCCTGGCGCACCACGAGCGACGAGGCTCTGGATGAAGCCGCCCGTCGCATCGAGGCCGCTGGAGTGCAAGGGGAGTGGCTGACCGATGTGAATAAAATCGGCCGTGCCTATCGGTTCGTCGGTCCGTGGGGCCACTCGATGACTCTGCACTGGGACGTGACCCGCCACCACGACACCGAGGGCGAGACCGCGTCGATCTTCCCCGACCGGCCGTCCCGTCGCAGCCGCCATGCGGGTGCTCCCCGTCAAATCGACCACGTGACCATTGCGGCCAGCAGCGTAGACGAGTTCGCGAAGTGGTACAACGACGTCCTCGGATTCCGCATCATGGCGCGCACCGTGCTTGACGAGGCGCCGATCTCGGTGTTCTCCGTGCTGACGGTGAACGAGAAGTCGCACGATCTGGGGATCGTGCTCGACGGGTCGACCATGGCGGGGCGCATCAATCACGTCGCCTTCTGGATGGACACCCGCGACGAGCTCTTCCTCGCCGCGGACGTGCTCGACGAGAACGGCACGCGGATCGAGTACGGCCCGTCGGTTCACGGCATCGGTGAGCAGAGCTACCTGTATGTGCGGGAACCCTCCTCCCTGCGCGTCGAGCTGAACACCGGCGGATACCGGAACTACGTCCCGGACTGGGAGCCGAACACCTGGAAGCCCTCACTCGGCTCGCTCAACATGTTCCGCAACAGTTCGATGCCGATGTCGATGACGGAGTCCTTCCCGCCCGCGGACGGACCCAGCGCGACCGAGGAAGGAGTGCCCGAGGAGCTCCGGGATGTCCTGATCAATCCGTACCTGAACCACGGATAACTGACGCAGGCGGGGCAGGGAGGCATGTTCGCCTTCCTGCTCCAACCGCCTTAGATAGACGTGCAATCACGTGTGTGATGTATCAGTACATCGGTGACACTTGCCCACATTTTGCCCACGAATGGGCAGGATCACGGTGATCACGTCGACCCAGATCTAGTCAGAAAACCGCGGGCTCCCGCGGAACTTCCGCCTGTTTTGCTAGGCACTTCCTAGGCCAGATTGTCACTGAAATCGTGAGGTCACAGGATCGACGCCCGTCGGAGCCACCGCTAAATCGCCGAAGTTTTAGTTCGGCTGTGCTCAGGCAGGGCCGAACGCGAAAAGGCGTGTCGGGTCGTGGGCCCGGCGCAGCTGTGACAACCGGGCGTGGGTTGCCTCGTCCCAGCACGCGGCAAAGGCCTCCGGGGTAGCCGGGTGACCGGCCCAGTTATAGGTGTTCGAGGGTAAGACCCACTCGCCCAGGGCATCGACGAGGCTGTCCGCGGCATCCGGAATCACCAGGTCGAACAGTTCCACTATCGGTGTTCCGATCAGGAGCAGAGAGTACGGGGCGCTCCGTCCACCGATAGAGGTGCCTAAACCGCTCCGGATGCGCCCGCCCAGGCAGCGGACTTCGACGGCGATGAACGGCGCGTCCACTCCGCCACCGACCTCACCGAGCAGCGCATCCACGAAGCGTTCGTCGATGTTGTCAAGCAGCATGCCGCGCTCCCAGATGGGCAGGGGTCCGTCGGGATCGGCGTGCACGCTCCCGATGTGTGCGGAGGGAAGGATCTCCACGGTATCCAGCACCGGAGCGGCAACCGCCCGAATCGAGGCAAGCTCGGCCTCTCCCCGCCGCCTGAGCTGCTCGTCATTGCAGCCGAGCTCGCTGTACACGTAACGCAGGTGCAGGGCCGCGCGACCGCGCAGCGCTTCGTGCACCCCGGGGACGTCAGGAAGCCGGAGCAGGTTGACCGAGGAGTTCACCGAGTCGGGCCGACGCTCTGCCCATGCGGCCCACGCACGGTACACGGGCTCGATATCGTCGCCCACCCAGAAAAGGCCGCCGCCGTAGACCGTGGGGAGGTCGAGAAGCTGGATGCTCATCTCGGTCACAATCCCGAGCCCGCCCTTGCCGCCGCGCAGTGCCCAGAACAGCTCGGGGTTCTCCGTGGCATCCGCGACGACCACGTCGCCGTCGGCCCGCACCATCCGGAATGCCGTCACCCAGTCCGCGGTGTAGCCGTAGGTACGGCTGAGTGGCCCCATCCCCCCGCCCAGGGCGAGGCCGATGGCACCGACAGTCGGAGACGAGCCCGTGATCGCGGTGAGACCGTGCTCGGCGAAGACCGGCAGGGCATCGCGCCAGACAACTCCCGCTCCCAGTCGTGCCACGGCCGTCGTGGGGTCCACATCGACCGAGAGCAGACGATTGGTGCGGATCAGGAGGCCCCCAGTGATTGGCGCGTAGGAGCCGTGGCCGGTGCACATCACCGACAGCCGAAGGCCCAGCTCACGGGCATATTGCACGGCTGCCGCCACGTCTCGTTCCGTTAGCGGCACAACGACCGCGTCGGGGGATATCGGAGCCACGGTGTTGAAGCCGGAGACGGCCTCCCCGTATCCGTCGTCGCCGCGAGCGAACGCATCTCCCTCTATCTGGAGGCGCAGGGCGCCCAGGTCGATATTCTCTGCAGTCACGTTCCGGTCCTCTCCAGTGCCCTACAGCGTCGGGATCTGCATGTCGCGAAGCATATCCGCGCGGGTGAATGAGCGGATGTCGCTGATCGCGCCATCCCGGACCTTGCTCACCCAGTTCGGGTCGCCGATCTGCCCACGCCCGATCGACATGAGGTCGAAGTCCCCCCGATCAAACCGTCGGAGCATCTCCACGAAGGAGGGCACGCCGGTAGGTGTGGCCTCCTCGCCGAGCAGGTTGTCCATGATGTCGATGTCGAGGCCGACGCTCCCGACCGCTGCCACAGGCGCATCGGTCATCGACTTCGTCCAGGCGGCGATCCCGAGATCCGGGTCGAGTTCCGGCCATTCGGCCTCCCAGAACCGACGCGCGGAGACGTGGAACAGGTCGACTCCGGCAGCGCGCAGGACCGTGAGCATCGCACGAAGTTCTTCCGGGCTGTCGGCGATGCGCGCGTGATAGTCGATCTCCTTCCACTGCGAGAAGCGGAAGGAGATGACGAAGTCGTCGTCAACCGCACCTCTGATCGCTGCGACGACCTCGGCGGGGAACCTGACCCGATCGTGGATGTCGTCGCCGCCGTATCCGTCGGTTCGCTGGTTGGTGTCCCTCCACAGGAACTCGTCTAGGAGGTACCCGTGGCAGGCGTGAATCTCGATGCCTGATGCCCCGATCTCCTGAGCATTGAGCGCCGCATGTACGTAGGCCGTCTTGATCTGCATCAGCTCGTCCAGGGTGGCGGCTCGCCCGTTCGGTTTTCCCAGAGCCATCAGACCGGACGGGCTCAGCGTCGGATGCATCGACAGCGGGCCGTCGCCGCCCTCGGGGCGGATGGCGCCCTCGTGCCAGAGCTGGACGAAGAAGTGGCTGCCCTGGGCACGGACAACGTCGGCGCACTCCCGCCACGCCTCCTTGGTGTCGTCGGTCATCCACGCGAATTGAGGATCCTGTGTGGCCGTGGGGTGGTCTATCGCGCAGCTCTCGGTGATGATCAGGGATGTCCCGCCCACCGCGCGGCGCCGGTAGTAGTCGACAAGCTCCGGCATCGGTCGGCCCTCGATGCACCATCGGCGCTGCATCGCAGGCATCACGAACCTGTTGCGCAGGGTCATCCCCCGGATAGACAGAGGCTCGAACATTGCAGCCAGGTCGGGGACCGGGGGGCCCGTCGGATCGAGGTCGTCGGTCACAGGTTTCGGTCCCTCTCGTACCCGTCGAACGACGGGGGTGGATAGTCAGTGGTCGTGATGGTCGCGCGCGAGGGACGGTCGTGACGAGATCTCTCTTGCCACGACCGACCTCGCCATTCGCTATTGCGCGGGCTCGGAGAAGAACTCGTCCACGAACTCCGGATCGATCCAAGGCCCTACAGACTTGGTCTCCTGCTGTGACGACGTGGATTCACCGGGGACCACGTACTCGTCGAGGTTGTCGTTGGTCACGATCGTGGGAACCGCGGGGATCTGGTTGAGGATCGGCTTCTCCCCCGCCATCGTGCGCAGGAGTACATCCCAGATCGAACCCATGACCTGCTTGGCAGTCTCCGCGACGCCGACCCCGGCGTAGCCGTCTGCGGTCGCCTTGTCCCAGTGGGCGAGCGACGCAGCAGTGGTGCCGACGTCGACGACTATCGGGTAGGGGCGGCCGACTGACTGGAACGCGTCCCACACACCAGCGCCCTGGGTGCTCACCGACAGGACGGCGTCGATCTGCTCCGGGTGGGAAGCGAGGAAAGTGACGAGCTGTGACTTGGTCACCGACGGGGAGTAACCGCCGTACAGCGTTCCGACGACCTTGATGTCGGGGCACGACTGGAGCACCTGCTGAGCGGCGTTCAGAGCAACGGTGGTGATGGAGAAGCCCTCCGTGCCTCCGACGATGATGATGTTGCCCTTCTTGCCCATCAGTTCCGCGGCCTGGGCCATCGGCTGTGCAACGTAGTTGAAGGCGTTGTTGCCGACGTTGACGGCGTATGCCGAGGGCACGTTGCCCACGATGGTGATGGTCGGGATGCCCTGCTCGCCAGCCGCGTCCACGGGGGCCTTCATCGCCTCTGCGTCCAGCGGGAACATCAGGATGACGTCAGCGCCCTCCTGCACTAGCTTCTGGTATCCGGCGATCTGGTCGGCGGCCGTCATTGTCGCCGCATCGGCTGGAATCTGGATCATCAGCTCGCCCTCGACGATGCCCGCCGCCTTGGCCTTCTCGAACTGGTCCTTGATCTCCGCGACAGCCACGGTGCCCCACACGTCCGACACCGGCAGGAAGATGAGGCCAACCTTGTAGGGGCCTTCCTTGGCGGGCAGAGCCTCTGCCCACGCGCTCGCCTTGACCGGCTGGGAGAACCCGCTGAACGCATCCTGCACGTCCTGCGGCATCGTCGCCACAAGGTTGTCCGGGTCTTCCTGCGGGGCGATCACGGGAGCCGTGCCGCAGTCGGTGGTCTGACCGGGCGCGGCCGAGATCGCGGGGGCGGGACCCGTGCCGGAGGCCGAGCACGCGGCGAGCGCGAACGTCAGGCCGAACACCGCGGTCGCGGACGCCCATCGCAGGCGGTGGCGACGCGCGGGGACGCTGGTGCGGGTTTGAAGCGGATCAGCGAAGCTGAACATAGAACACACTCCTCTTGGTGACTGTTATCTGCTCGCCCAGCAACATTGCTGGGAGTCTGTGGTTAGACGCGATCGCTGATGCGTCGCTCGCGCCCGTAGATCGCCATCGCGATGAGAATGACAACGCCGTACATGATTTGCTGGTCGGCCGAGGTGAGGCCGTGCCCCACGAGGACCGTGGTGACGACGGTGAGCAGCAATGCCCCGACGACCGTCCTCGTGTAATCGCCGGGTCCGCCCCCGACGGTCCCACCCACGATCACCGCGGCGAGGCTGCTGAACAGGTACGGATTGCCGAGATTGGGGTCGACGTTGCCCGAGTATGCGACCAGCACCACCCCGGTGAGCGCGGAGCACAGTGCGCTGATACCGAACACCAGCACCCAGACCCGACGGGTGTTGACCAGCGCGTACGACGCCGCGGTGGGGTTGGCTCCGGTGAGGTAGATACGTCGACCGCCGACTGTGCGGCGGAGGAATATCGCCATGCCGACGATCACGATCACCCAGAGGACGAGGATCGGCGGGATCGGGAGGCCGAAGGTCTTCGAGATCGGCGCGGCCATAGCGGTGAGCCACTCCGGCGCCTGCCCGCTCACCGACTGGCCGGTCGGACCGCGCACGATACCTACGACGAAGGAGCCCATGGCCAGTGTCAGGATGAGCGGCTGGATCGCGAACCGGTGGGACAAGTAGCCGACCACGCCACCCAGGATCATCGCTCCCGGCACGAGGATGACGAGCGCACCCCAGAATCCGATGGCGAGCACGTCGGCGACCTGCGTGACCATGAGGCCGCCCGCGACGATGAAGCCTGCCACCGAGAGGTCGAAACCGCCCACGAGAATGGTGAGGGTCTGGCCGACCGACGCGAGGCCGGCGAGGGCGGCGATCATCAGCACCGAGACGATGCTCTGCGGCCCGCCGAACCCGGGAAGGGTGGTCACGCCCACCACGAACGCGATGATGAGCAGGGCGATCTGCAGGAGCGGAATCCGCTTCTGCAGTGCCACCGACCTGGTCCACACCCCGCTGGGCCCGGACACGCGCAGTGGTTGCGGCGGGGACGAGGCGTTCATTGCTTCCTCCTGGTGTGGTCGCGGGACACGATGGCGCCGACGGTGACGGATGCGATGAGGAGGGCGCCGTAGACCGCCGGAAGCCAGGTCTGGGGCAGGTCGGTGTCGGCGAGTACGGACTGCACCAGGAAGATTGCCAGCGCCCCGAAAAGCCCTCCGATAATCCCGCCGGCGCCGCCGGCGAGGGAGATGCCTCCGAGCGCTACCGCCGCGATGGCGACGAGGGTGTACGCGGTGCTCGAGCTCGCGTCGGCCGTGCGCACCAGCCCCACGAGCACGACTCCCGCCGCTCCCGCGAAGACCCCGCCGATAGCGAAGGCGAGCACCCGTACCGCCGAGACGTTGACCCCAGCAGTGAATGCCGTGGCGTCGTTGCCCCCGACTGCATAGAGGTTCCGGCGGAAGGCGGTCAGCCCGAGCAGGCCCCAGATCACCAGGGGGATGCTGATGCTCACGAGGGGCCCGGGCAGAGGCCCCACCATGCCGGCCAGCGATGTCGCCCAGCTCGTATCGTCGAGGCGCAGCGGACTCGGTGCCAGCTTGAGGTTGATGCCGATGACGATGAAGTACATGCCGAGGGTGACGACGATCGGTGCCAGCCGCAACCAGATGATGATGAGCCCGTTCAGCGTGCCGATCGCGCCGCCCAGCAGCATGACGAGCGGGAGCGCCTCGATGCCGCCCAGGCCGGCCGGAGCCAGATAGCCGACAAAGACGATCGCGCACAGTGTCATGACGGGCCCGATAGAGATGTCGATCCCGCCCCGTCCACTGATGATCGAGGGTGCGCTGGCCATGGCCACAAGGGCTAGCGGCGCGAAGGAGGCGAGCTGGCTGGCCCAACCGAAAGTCGGCTGAATGAGCACATTGACCAGCAACAGGACAACCGAGAGCCCGAGCGCGAAGATGAAGGTGTGCTTGCGCAAGATCCGCGCTGGAACCGACGTCATCATGCCGTGACCTGCTCGTCACCGAAGAAGCTTGCCACGAGGGCCTCTCGGCTGACATCGCGGTGCGTGAACTCGGCCGAGACCCGGTAATCCGAGAACACGAGCACGCGATCCATGAGTTCCAGGTGCTCGTCGACCTCGGTGGAGAGCATCACGACGGCGAGCCCTTTCGCCGCGAGCTCGGCTAGCAGCGCGTAGAGGTCGCGCTTGGCGCCGATGTCGATCCCGCGGGTGGGATCGTTCAGGAGCAGGACGTGCGGGCTGGCGGCGAGCCAGCGCGCGATGATCACCTTCTGCTGGTTTCCCCCGCTCAGGGTGGTGATGCCGTCGCTGGGTTTCCCGAGCTTGATCCGCAGGAGCGCGCGATACTCGGCGAACCGTTCCGAGGCTGCTCGGCCGCTCAGCAGTCCACCACGACGATCGGCGGTCAGGGTCGGGGTGGCGAAGTTGTCGACGATCGACATCCAGTCGAAGATCGACTCGGCCCGGCGCTCGCGCGGAACATAGGCGACCCCGGCGCGATGGGACACCGAGGGTGAGCTCAGCGGGGTGCGAACGTCGCCCGCGACCCTCACGACCGAGCCCCCATTGGCCCCGCGCCCCGCAAGGGCTCTGAGGAACGCATCCTGTCCCTGTCCCTCGAGCCCGGCCAGGCCGACGATCTCGCCGGCGTGGAGGGTGAAGTCGACAGGAGAGGAGTCGGCCGCGACCCGGAGGTCCCTGACCTCGAGCACCGGCGCGCCCGGGGTGCGCCTCGTTGCCTCGGGCGTGGCCGCGGTATCGACCAGGTGGGCGTCTCCGGTCATCAGCCTCACCAGTTCCTCGATGGTCCAGGCGTCTCCGTCGAGTGTGTCGACGGTCTCGCCGGCCCGCAGAACGGTGACTCTGTCGGCGATCTCCCGCACCTCGTCCATCCGGTGCGTGATGAGGATGATGCCGACGCCGTCCGCGACGCGGGCGCGGAGCATGGCGAAAAGGCGGGTCCGCGTGTCGAAATCCAGTGCCGATGTCGCCTCGTCGAGCACGAGGAGCAGCGGGTTTCGCAGCATGGCGCGGGCGATGGCGCAGGCCTGTCGGTCGCTCAGATCGAGGTCCCCGACGAGCGCGTCGAGCTCCGGCGGATTCTCGAGCAACTCGGCGAGGACGCTCTTGGCCAGTCGCTGACGCTCACGTCGACCCTGCACCGTGCGGAACAGGCCGTCGGCACCGAGCCAGAGATTGTCGAGCACCGTGAGATTCGGGGCGGCGAGAACCTCTTGGAACACCGTCGCGACGCCCGCGCCCAGGGCATCGTTCGGGGACGTGAAGGACCAGCGCTCGGCGCCTCCGACGGTGATCGTGCCGCTGTCGGGCACGTGCACACCGCTGAGGATCTTGACCAGAGTGCTCTTTCCCGAGCCGTTCTCGCCCATGAGTGCATGAATCTCACCGCGGCGGACGTCGAAGCTGGCATCCCGGACTGCGCGGGTAGGCCCGAAAGCCTTGCGAATCGAGGACACGATCAGGATGGGTCGCTCGCCGGAAGTCGACGTCCCGGTCAACGATGCGCGCGCCCTGTCCACAAGTGCTCCTCCTGATAGGAGCCTTAGCTCCAGTGCTGCGACAACCATATACGAAAACAGGGGTGAAATGTCCATATTCAATATTATTTTTGAGGGCGCTGGGCGTCTGTTGAGTTTTAGAATTGCCGTGATGACGGGAGAATCAGCGTTCAGCCCTTGGGATTACGGGACTCTGTACGCCATGGCTGCACGAAAGAATATAAAGTTACAGTCCCAAGATCTATGTAATCTTGGAGCGTGATCGCTAACCCAGTCCCTTCTGAAGCCCTGCTCGAACTCGGCGGGCGCACGGACGAGGCGGCCGCAACATCGACCGTCCCGGACGTGGGCGGCCACATCCGGAATCTGATCGTGACGAGAAGACTGCGAGCCGGTGAGCCGGTGCGAGCGGACGCGGTTGCGCAGGAGCTGAGCGTCTCTGCGACACCCGTGCGCGAAGCGCTGCGATCCCTCCAGGCAGAGGGGTTCTTGGAGTATCAACGCAATCGGGGATTTGTCGTCGCACGCCTCGACGCCGCGGACATCAGGGACGTGTTCATCTCGATCGGTCTGCTCGCGGGGGAACTGGCGGCCCGTGCCGCCACGACGGCGCATCAGGAAGACCTCCTCCCGATGAAGTCTGTGCTCGAGCGACTACGGCAGTTCGGGCCGGAAGCCGAGCCGGGGGATATCACGGAACTGTTGGGACAGTTCTATGCGCAGCTGCACGTCTTGGGTCACTCACCGAAGATGGTCTCGCTCATTTTGACCCTGGACAAGTACACCCCCGCGGGAATCTATTCCTCCACGCCCGGCTGGCTGTCACGGACAGTGCTGTACATCGAACTTCTGATCGCGGCGATCCAGGCGCACGAGCCCGACGCGGCGCGCGCCGCGATCATTGGCCACATGAGGGAGGCGGCAACTCTGGTCTCGGCACCGTTCGAGTCTGCTTCCGATAGTGCTGCTGTCTTGTGACCATCTCGCCGTGAGAAGCGCGCAGGAAGGTCCGCAATAAGTCCGTCCTCGCTGGGAGTTGTGCTCGCCCTCGTCGAATTGCCTCATGGCACACGCGGTTTCCCCGGTGGGCAGAGGTTCTCGCGGAGCTAGTCGAAGGGGCGCGATGCCGAGCAGCAGGTACTCGGCGACATCCCACCCGACGCTCGCACGGCTTTCGCGCATCAGGCGGAGCATCTGGCGCTATCCATACACGTTGGGCCCGTGCCCGCGGAGAGTTGCACCGCGGTCATCGACGCACTGGCCATTCCGGGCGTACTCCCGCGAGTCTGAGTCGCTCCCATTGGAGTGTCGAGCGCGCGACGACGGCCCCCGGGCGCTGCCCGGGGGCCGTCTGGTCGAGCAGCCTCAGGACGCTGCCAGTAGGTCCACCATCCCGCCCACCGTGACCGGCAGCTGGGTTGGCGCGAAGCCGTCTCGACGGGCGATGAGTGTCGCGAGCTCCGACACGGGGGTGAGTTCGATGTCGGCACCTTCGAGGATGGCGCCCTCGAAGAAGAACTCGGCGCTGGGCCCGTCGTACGCGATGCCGCCGCCGCTCATGGCCACGACCCGCTTCGCCCGCTCCCGGACCAACCGCATGTCGTGCGTCACCACGACAATCGTCGTGCCGCCGCGGTGGAACCCATCGATGATGTCGAGGATCTGCGCGCACTCCTGCCAGTCGAGGCCCGTCGTCGGTTCGTCGATGACGAGAATCTTCGGCTCGAGCACCAGGATCGACGCGAGGGCGACCTTCTGCCGCTGACCCTTGCCGAGGTTGAGAGGGTTGGTCGTCGCCAACTCGGTGAGGTCGAATGCCTCCATGATGCGCGCGATGCGGGCGGGTCGTTCATCCTCCGGCACGCCGTAGCACTTGAGCCCGAACTCGATCTCGTCCTCGACTGTCGAGGCGAAGATCTGGTGGTCGGGGTTCTGGAAGCAATATCCGATCGACATGGCGAGATCGGGGGTGGAGGTCGAGGCGATGTCCTTTCCTCCGACGAGTACCTGCCCCGAGGTGGGGCGAAGGATGCCGTTGAAGTGTTTGGTGAGGGTCGTCTTGCCCGCGCCATTGGTGCCCACGACCGCCAGATACTCCCCATGCCGCACTTGCAAGCTCACATCCTTCAGAGCGAGCAGTCCCGTGTCGTAGCGGTGGGTCAAGCCCCGGGTCTCGAGCACCACGGAGCCGTAGTCGGTCGCGTCGGCGACGGCCGCGACATCCGGGACAACCCTCGTAAGGCCGTCGATGAGCTCGCTCGCGACTAACGGCGTTTCTGCGAAGGTCACGCCGGCGCGCTGGCCCAGGCGCTGCGCGATCAGCGCGGTCTCCGGGGGGAACACACCGAGGGCGATGCAGCCCTCCGCGTCGGCGAAGACTTCGCGCGGCGTCCCGTCGCGGGCGATCCGGCCCTCGGACATGAGCAGGATGCGGTCCGCGTACCGGGCCACGAGGTCCGGATCCTGCTCGATGAGGATGACGGTCACTCCGTGACTGGCGCGGAGCTCGTCCAGGATCTGGCAGACCTCCTTCCGGCCGTGCGGGTCGAGCTCGGCCACGGGCTCGTCGAGAATCAGCACCTGCGGCTGCATCGCGAGCACCCCCGCGATGGCGAGGCGCTGTGTCTCGCCACCGGACAGGGTGGCCGGGGACTGTGTGTACTTCTTCGAGAGTCGGACTCGCTCGAGGTAGGTGCGCACGCGCTCGACCACGGTCTGCCGGGGCAGCCCGAGGTTCGAAGGGCCGAAGCTCGCGTCGAGCAGCACCGTCGAGCCGAACGCCTGCGAGGCGGCATCCTGGAACACCATGCCGAGCAGGTCGGAGGAGAACTGCGGGTGACTCTCCGCAACGTTCATGTCGCCAACGGTGATCGCGCCCGAGATCTCCCCGCCCTCGAAGAAGGAGGGGATCATGCCGCGGATCGCATAGGCGAGCGTGCTCTTACCGGATCCCGTCGCCCCGACGATGCCGACGAACTCGCCCGCCTCGACATGAAGGCTGACATCGTCAAGGATGAGCGGCTCGTCCTCGCCGTAGCGCCACGAGACGTTGCGGAGGTCGATCACTTCGCTGCTGCCGCGGTCTTGCCCTTGGCGGGCTTGTCGGGACGACGGGGCTCACCACGGAGCGCCGTGTAGATCGCGTAGGCGACCAACGGCCCGAGGATGACGACGATGAAGATGATGTAGGCGAAAACTTCCATGATTCAGACTCCTATTTCAGATCACTTGGAGAGAGGGGTGTTCTGCACGGCGCGCGCGGCTGCCGCACCGACGACGACCGCGATACCGGCGGCGATAAGAAGGGCCGGGATGCCCGTGAGGCCGAGCGCGAAGGCCGACTGGAAGTCCAGCCCGAGCGCGAACATGAGCATGGCGGGGCTGGCCAGGCTGATGACGACCGCCCAGACCAACGTCGCCACGATCGCGGCGATGTAGCCGAAGCGAAGGCGCGCAATGCGCACTACGACAGCGACCCACGATGCGTTGCCGATGCCGAGGGCTACCTGGACGGGCAGTCCGAGCGGGAAGCCCTCGGTCGCCGCAGCAAGCAGGCGGGCGAGTACCGCGATGATCGCGGCCTCCTTCCAGTCCCACTTCTTCATCATGGTGGCGAAGTAGGCGGGCACGGAGTCGAGGGCCGGAGACCCGATCGGGGTCGGGATCTTCACGAACGCACCGACCACTGATAGGGCGATGAGGACCGCCATGCGGGAGATGCGGATAGGGGTGAAAAAGCCCGTGGACCTGACGATGCGCGCCTCCTGGGGCACTTCGTCAACAGCCTGAGCGTCATTGCTGGTCATTGCTATTCCTTTCTTGGGGTGTGTGTTTTAGAGGATCCCGAAGCCGAGCGATGCGCGACCCAGGAAGAACAGAACGGTGGCGACGACGCCGAGCCCTACCGCGAGGTAGTCCCAGAAGCCGACGTGGAGCCGAGCCATGATGGTGCGCTCCTTGGTGAAGCCGTAGCCGCGCGACACCATCGACATCGCCATCGTGTCCGCGCGCCGCATGGAGGTGACGATCATCGGAACGAAGAGCGGCAGTGTCCCCTGCACCGGCTGCCGGCGCTGGCCCGCCTGCCGACTACTGCCGGCGCCACGGGCTCGCTGGGCATCCTTGATCGTCGCCACCTCGGAGCTCATGGTGGGGATGAACCGCACAGCCATCGACATCATGAGACCAATCGCGTTGGGCACCTTGATCGCCTGCAGGCCGGCGAGCAGTTGCTCGGTCGGCGTCGTCGAGATCAGGTAGATGCTCACGATCATCACCAGGAGGAGCTTGATCACGATGCCGAGCCCGAACAGCAGTCCTCCGGCGCTGATCGTCAGGGTGATGAAGTCGGTCTGCACCAGGTTGGCGAACACCGTATGAGCGAAGTCCTGACGAGCGGTCGCGGGCTTGTAGAACAAGCTCGAGAATACGAACAGGATCACGACCACCGGCGCGATCGGTTTGATCGCCCCGAGCACTGTCTTCGGCTTTAGCCCCGTCGAGAGGGTGAGCAGTAGCAGGCCGACGAACACGGCTCCGAGGAGGATGGGCTCCGTCGCGGCGGCAGCGACGACGGAGATCACGATGAAGACGGCGAGCTTGCCCACCAAGCCGATTCCTCGGGTACGCGGGTCGAACTCATCCTCAACGGGGCCCCTGACGCCACGGTTGGTCTGCTCAGCCACGGCGGTCACTTGAGTCCCTCAATCACGCGCACGGTGCGAGCAGCCATGTCATCTAGCTGGATCTCGCCGAAACCGAAGACGGCGCTCACAGTGCGGCCGTGGAGCGGTTCCAGCCAGTGGCCCGGGATGCCGGCGAATCCGTTGTACGCGCCGGCCCACGATCCCGCAGTCGCACCGATGGAGTCGGTGTCGAGCCCTGCCATGACGGAGTAGGCGATCGTCTGCGTGAAGTCTCCCTCACCCCACAGCACCGCGGCGGCAAGAGCCCCCGCGTTGTTGATCGTGTGCACCCAGCTCATCGACGCATAGCGCGCATCGAGCGCCTCGGCGGCCTGCTCCCAGGTCTTGCCAGCGCTGTAGTCGTCGAGAATGCGGCGGATCTCCTCCGCGAGGCGCGAGCCACGAGGGATGTGCCTCAGCGATTCGCGCACGGACGCCTCGGGCGACTCGGCGGTGAAGGCGGTCGAGATGAGCGCCGCTGCCCACATCTCGCCGTAGATCCCGTTTGCCCGGTGGCTCAGCACCGCGTCCCGGTAGGACATCTCCGCCGAGCGGCGCGGGTTGCCGGGGAAGGCGTACCCGTAGATGTCTGCGCGGATGAGCGCACCGATCCATTCGCGGTACGGGTTGTGGTACTCCCCGGTGTCTTCGAGCGGAACCTCGCGCACCAGGTTGTGGTACGTCGCGCGTTCGGCCGTGAAGGTCTGGTACGCGGGAAGCCGGGTGAGCCACTCTCGCGCCACGTCGAACGTGGTGAGGTCGACACCGTAGGTCTCGAGCAGGTGCAGGCCGAGGATCGTGTAGTCGACATCGTCGTCGCGCACGCCGCCGTTGACCGTCCCGCGTGCGAGGCGATCGTAGGGCAGCATCGCCCCCATCGTGAATCCGCTCGCTTCCGCGTTGGAGAGGTCGATCGGCACGTAGTCACGCAGAGGATAGGCGTTACTGGATTCGAGGTAGTCCCGCAGCACGGTGCGCGGGAATCCGAACTCGACGGGCTTCCCGAGCATGTTGCCCGCGACACGGCCGAACCACGCTCCCCGGACCTTCTCTACGAGTGAGTCTCCCGACGGTGATTCGGCTACGTCCGCGGGCTCGAGGCCCGCAATGATCTCGGCGAGATCGGACGTCTCTGTGTACGGCCAATCGGCGGCAGGCGCGAGCGGCGTCGCCGAGTAGATCGCCGCAAGCTCCGCGTCATCCTCCCCGCTCGAGCGCAGGCCTTCGAAGCGGGCGCGCAGGGCGGCGACGTCGTTGCCCGTCTCCTCCGCTTGGGTCAGCTCGTTGAGCGCAAGGCCGTACGGCTCCTGTGAGATGCCGAACTGCCTCTCGAGGTCGCTGATGTACTCCACTGTCTTCCCTTCGTCACTCAGCGCCGGTACCGGCGCCGTGGGTTTGGTTGCATCCGCATGAATTGCCGATGCGGAGAAAAAATTCGACGTACACGTGCCCGGCGAGCCCCTCGGGGTTGAGGAGTGCGGCAACCGCGGTGTGGGCGATCTCCCGGTACGGCTGCTGGATGGCGGTGAGGCTCGGGCTGCCTTGCGCCCCCTCTCGCGTGCCGTCCACGCTGACCAGGGCGACGGTCCCGGGAACCGACAGGCCGGCGTCGTGAGCTGCAGCGAGCACTCCCCGCGCCTGGTCGTCGCTGCCGACGAACATCGCCGTCGCACCATCCTTTCCGAGCCGGTCGTGCACGAGCGCGAACGCCTCGCGACCGCCGGCGAGCGAGAAGGGGGTGCGGGCTACCGCCTGCTCGGCGGGATCGATGCCGGCCTCGAGCAGGGCATCGGCCCAGCCGCGCAGTCGCTCGCTCGCGACCACTTGGTCCTCCGGCCCGGTGACGCACGCGATCACGCGGTGGCCGTGCTCCACGAGGTGGCGGGTCGCGGTGCGTGCGGCATCGTGGTGGTCGATGCTGACGGTAACGGCGTCCTCCTGGGCGAGGTCGCGGTCGACGACGACAACGGCGATCCCGGCTCGGTGGGCGCGCTCGATCGTGACGGTCTGGGCGACGCCGATGACGACGATTCCGTCGACGCGCTGGCGGATGAAGCTGTCGAGATAGGCGGCCTCACGGTCGCTGTCCTCGTTCGAGTTACCGAGGAACAGGAGTCGGCCATGACCGATCGACTCGTCCTCGACTGCGAGCGCCAGTTCGGAGAAGTACGCGTTGGAGATGTTGGGCACGATCATCCCGAAAGTGCTCGTTTGGGATGCTCCGAGATTCTGCGCGAGGGCGTTCGGGTAGTAGTTCAAGGCTGCCATCGCAGTGAGGACGCGCTGGCGGCGCTCGTCGGAGACATGGCGCGGGCCGTTGTTGATGACATAACTCACTACGGCCGTGGAAGTCTTGGCGAGACGCGCGACATCATCGCGAGTTGCACGCCGTGCGGACCTCACGAGGTCGCCGCTTCGCTCAGCCCGAGGTCGAACTGGGGGTACTTCTCGCCCGCGCCCAGTACAGCGACGCTCGCGGTCGCCGCATCAACCGCGCGGGCGACCGCAACCTCAAGGGAGAGGCCGCGGGCGATGCCGCCCGCGAGCACTCCCACGAAAGCGTCCCCGGCACCCGTGGTGTCCACCACGGCGGAGGCCGCTGGGGCGCTGACGTGCGTGAAGGCCCCGGAACGGTTCACAACGAACGCACCATAGGCGCCGAGGGTGACGACCACGGAGCGAGCCCGAGCCATCAAGCCGGTGGCGGCCTCGCGGATCGACGCCGCGTCCACCGAGTACCCGAGAAGTTGGGAAGCTTCGATCTCATTCACGACGAGCGGGTCTGCGACGGAGACGGCTTCTCCCAGGTCCTCGAAGGGAGCCAAGTTGACGATGCAGCGAACGCCGGCGCGCTCCGCGAGGGCGATGGCCTCTATGGTCGCCGCTGGCTGAATCTCGTTCTGGACGACCAGCACCGCGGCCTCGGCGATCTGGGGCTCAAACGCCGCCATGTCCTGTGCGGAGAGCTGCCCGTTGGCGCCCGCCGTCACCACGATCACGTTCTCACCGTGGTCATCGACGAGGATCGTCGCTCGTCCCGTCGCCGCATGCTCGAGGCGGAGCATAGAAAGGGTGTCCACGCCAGTCCGCGTAAGCGTCTCCCTGAGGCGCTCACCGTGGGAATCGCCGCCGACCGCCGCGAGCAGTGTGACGGGCACCCCCGCGCGCGCTACGGCGATGGCTTGATTGGCCGCCTTACCGCCCAGCAGTTGGAGGACCTCGGAGCTCATGGTCGTCTCCCCGGGAACCGGGAGCGAGTGCACGCGAAGGAAGGTGTCAAGGTTGATGCCGCCCAGAATTGCCACCCGAGGGGCGCCGTACCTCAACCCTGGACCCATTCCATGCTCCTTCGCATGCCGCCGTAAGAGGCGGGCCGTTCCGATCTACGCGCGTCATCTACGCGGGTAGAAAGCAGGTTCACATATCTACGGGCCGTAGACAACACGGCGTAGCAAGTTGGTTGCGCAACCAACGTTGCTCCCTACTAGCAATATGGCGCCCGCGATCGTCACGTCTTTCGACGACGGTCGGGATGCCGAAGCCGAAGTGCTCAATAACGGAGCGATCTCTGCGTGGACAGAAGCTGGATGGGGCACCGCGCGTAGGCGTAGGCGGCTACGGGTGGCCCGGAAACCGGAAAACTCCGACATCATGGGGTCTTCTGCTGCGATCCGCCGCCCTTGCCTTCCAGGCGCTACGGGAGTTGCGCGACAGTTCGCCGACTGTCCGGAAGGTCGTCACGAGCCGACAGCCACGGTACCGGGGCTGGCGTCGCGAGCAGGATCGGGCAATCTTCAGCCGGGATTGGGCTAAGAGATTTTGGGGCACCGTGGCTTCATTGAAACATGACAATCAACTACGGATTCAACGCAACGATGAAGGCCAAGCCCGGCATGGGAGACCAGCTCATCGAACTGCTGGCCTCGGGCCTCAAGGAGGGAAACCCCGCCTCCACCGAGTACTGCATCGTCTACCAGGTGAGCCGTTCCGCCTCCGACCCGGACGTGGCCCACATCACCGAGGGCTGGACGAACGAGGAAGACCACCACCGAATCTTCGCCGGTCCCGCAGCCCAGGCGATCGTCGCGCAGTTCGGCGACCTGCTGGCGGAGGAGTCCACCTACACCGACTACATCCCCGTCGTCGGAAAGCCGTCCTTCTCGTGACCGGCGCCCCCGCGATCGAGGAGGAGCTGGCGGGCCTGTTGGCCGCCTTCCCCCTCTCCCCGGTGACCACTGTCGAAGCGCTCGAGCAGGTCCGCCCGTACTCCACCGCCCCGGTCGAGCCATTGCTCGAGGGACGGGGCGCAACGCGCCGCGAGCTCACCATCTCCACCCACGACGGTAGCGAGATCGCCCTGACAGTCTTCAGCCCGGCAGCTGCTACGACCAACGCGCCCTGCGTGTACTGGTTGCATGGCGGCGGGATGATCATGGGCGACCGCTTCTCGCAGATCGATATCCCGCTGGAGTGGCTCCAGCAGTTCGGTGCCGTCATCGTGACGGTCGACTACCGGCTGGCTCCTGAGTTCACCGGCACCACGCCGGTAGAAGATGCCCACGACGGTCTGCTCTGGATCGGTGAGCACGCCGCAGAGTTGGGCATTGACCGCGCTCGTATCATCGTGGCCGGCACCAGTGCCGGTGGTGGCCTTGCGGCTGGCGTCACCCTGCTTGCGCGCGACCGTGACAGCGTGCCCGTCTTCGCACAGGTGCTGATCTGCCCGATGCTCGACCACCGCAACGTCACCCCCTCGAGCCAGCAATACACCGGCTCGGGGACCTGGCCCCGCGAGACGAACGAGTTCGCATGGAACTCGCTGCTCGGGTCAGCGCGGTCGGAGGTGTCGATCTACGCCTCCCCCGCGCTTGCGGAAGACCTGTCGCGCTTGCCGACGACGTACATGGACGCCGGCACTGCCGAGCTCTTCCGGGACGAGGACGTCGCGTACGCGACGGGCATCTGGGGCGCGGGGGGACAAGCCGAGCTGCACGTCTGGGCCGGAGGGTTCCACGGGTTCGACGCGCTGTTCCCGCAGGCGCGCCTCTCCGTGGCCGCCCGCACAACGCGCAGTGAGTGGCTTGCCAGACTTCTGGCCGAGTCCAATTCTGACAACGCTTAGCATCGCGAAAGACTGAGGGGCGGAGCTGCCAGGATCCGCCCCTCTCTTCGACCCCTCACCTCTCCGACCGTCAATGCCGCCTTCAGTCGCTTCCACGGGCTCCCCCGCGCACTCACGAATGCTTGCGGGCTCCCTTCACGATGCGGTCGACGACGTTTCGGGGGCCTCGCAGTCCGACGCCGACCAGGTCGAGCTCGGTCGCTCCC
>Ga0247738_10000107_pt1 | contig 41924 bp, 28 predicted proteins | sample UWRJL013104B2_FD_180936 | JGI IMG/M metagenome (GOLD analysis project Ga0247738, IMG submission 180936) | Plant litter microbial communities from Arlington Agricultural Research Station in Wisconsin, United States - UWRJ-L013-104B-2 | ecosystem: Environmental > Terrestrial > Plant litter >...
CTTCTGGACCAAGGGTTATGAGGGCACGTCGCTCACGGACCTGACCGAAGCGATGGGCATCACGCGCCCGAGTCTCTATGCGGCATTCGGCAACAAGGAGGCCCTGTTCCGCCACGCACTTGATCTCTACGAGCGCGAGAAGCTGGCCTATGTCGGCCGCGCGCTCGAGCAACCGACTGCCCGCGGCGTTGTAAAGTTCCTGCTCGAAGGCGCACTGGCCAACATTACCGGCGAAAGCGAGCCGCGTGGTTGCCTGGGCGTTATCAGCTCGACCGCTTGCGGCAGCGAAGCGCAGTGCATCCGCGAGGAGGTGCTCAAGCGCGGCCGGGTGGTGCATGAAGCCTGCGTTGAGCGGATGCAGCGCGCGATTGACGAAGGCGACTTCAACGGTCCTGGCGAAGCAGAGGCGATCACCAAGTATTTGATGGCGGTTTTGCAGGGCATGTCCGTGCAGGCCGGCGCAGGTTCCACGCGCAAAGAGCTCGAAGGCGTGGTCGAGACGACACTGGCCATGTGGCCTAGCCGCTGAAGCCTAACCGTTAAAGCCCGGCCATAGAAGCCGGGTCATGGAAACCGGGCCATAGAAACCCGGACGCGGGACCGACCAGACCATATCTGCCGCAGTGCAGAAAAAAATATCGGTCGGTACAAAATTAAATCTTGACGCTACGACAATCGCTTTATATACCGACTGGTACATAACGGGGAGTGAGGATCGTCCGGTGGTTTGCCGCCATCGGTTTGTCCCGAACTCAAACTGACACATCATAATGGTTTAACGACCGGACAAGTAACTTTCATGTCGCTTTTCCGGGACCGACCGTCTGCGCTCGCGATGCCGCGAACCGGAAACGCAACATGCGTTTCCCGGAACGCTCCCTCGCATCGTGAGCGCAGCAACGAAGGGAGACATCAACATGGCCTATCTGGATCTCGCCCAGCACGGTGGTGCGGCGACCCTACAATTTCCCTTCGCTGCGGCCCAGCCCGTGCGCGACGTTGTCCCCGGCTTCAACCAGCGTGAATGGCTGGTCATCCGCCTTGCGCGGGACGACAGCCTTTCGTCGCTGCGCGAGGAGTCCGACTTCAAGCAAATCCTGCGCAAGATCTTCGGATATGAGCGCAAGCGGCCGCTGTCCGATCCCCGCCTTGAGGCGCTGCGCCGCATGGCCGTGCTGAGCTGGCACCACCGCTACAACGTCAATGCCTCCGCCATCGCCGAGTTCCTCTCCAAGGGATACTCGATCGACCAATATGACGTGATGCTCGCCCATATGGGCGCCGAGCGCGCGTCTTCTCAGAAAATTCGCTTCCAGGGGACTCGCCGATGAATATGATTCAAACCCTTCAGCGCGACGATGCGGAGGCACTCGACGCGCCGCGCACCAGCAGCCTGCGTCGCCGTCTCGCGTGGATCGCCCTGCCGGTGCTCGTCATCGCGGGCGGCTATTACTGGACGCATAGCGGCGCACCTGCGCCCATGGCCATGCCGACCCCGGTCGTGACAGCCTCGCTCCCGCTGCAGCGCGAAGTCGCTCTGTGGGACGATTATGTCGGCCGCTTCGAGGCGATCCGCTCGGTCGAGGTGCACCCGCGCGTCTCCGGGCAGATCACGGCCATCCATTTCACGGACGGTCAGATCGTCAAGGCCGGTCAGCCACTCTTCACCATCGACGCGCGCCCGTTCCAGGCAGCGCTCGCCGAGGCTCAGGCAAGCGTGGCCTCGGCCCGCAGCGACGTCGCACTCGCGCAGAGCGATCTCGACCGCGCACTGCGCCTCGTCGATGCCGATGCCGTCTCGAAGAGCGAAGTCGATCGGCTCCGCGCCCGTGTGCAGGCCGCCAATGCATCGCTCGCCGGTGCGCAGGCCCGCGTCCGTTCGCGCTCGCTCGATGTCGAGTTCGCGACCGTGCGCGCCCCCATCACCGGCCGCGTCTCGGATCGCCGCATTGATGCGGGCAATCTTGTCTCGTCTGGCGAAGGCCCCTCCGGCACGTTGCTCACCACGATCAACGCGCTCGACCCGATCTACTTCACCTTCGACGGCTCCGAGGCCTTATTCCTCAAGGCCAAGCGCCAGGGCGCCACGCAGGGCGCGCCGGTCCAAATCAAGCTACAGGATGAGAAAGACTATACTCATGCCGGTACGCTCGACTTCACCGACAATGGCCTCGATCCGCGCTCGGGCACGATCCGCGCCCGCGCCGTGCTGGCGAACAAGGATAGCTTCCTGACGCCCGGCATGTTCGGCAACATGCGGCTCTCCAGCGGCGGCAAGGTGAATGCCCTGCTCGTGCCGGATACCGCCGTGCAGACCGATCAGGCCCGCAAGATCCTGCTCACCGTCGGCAAGGACGGCACCGTCACTGCCAAGCCGGTCGAGCTGGGCCCGGTCATTGACGGCCTGCGCGTCATCCGCTCCGGCCTGCTGCCGACCGACCGCGTCGTCATCACCGGTACGCAGATGGCCGCACCGGGCAGCAAGGTCGACGCCAAGCCCGCCAAAATCGAACCGGTAACCCCGGCCGCCGCATCGCAGGCCGCGCCCACGAGCCTCTCGCTCGCCGGGCAAGCGACGTTCGCGCGCTAAGCAGCCCAGACAGGACAACCGTCATGCGCCTATCCCGCTTCTTCATCGACCGGCCCATTTTCGCAGCGGTCATCGCGGTGATCATCACGATCATTGGCGCGATCGCCTATGCCTATCTGCCGGTCTCTCAATATCCCGACGTCGTCCCCCCGACAGTGACTGTCTCGGCCGTCTATCCCGGCGCATCCGCCGAGACGGTGGCCGAGACGGTCGCAAGTCCGATCGAGCAGGAAATCAACGGCGTTGAGAACATGCTCTATCAATCGTCGCAGTCGACGGGCGATGGGCGCGTGGTCATCACTGTCACCTTCAAGCAGGGCACGGATCTCGATGCAGCGCAGGTTCTCGTGCAGAACCGCGTCGCCATCGCCACGCCGCGCCTGCCGCAGGAAGTGCAGCGTCTGGGCATCGTCACCAAGAAGACGGCGCCCGACTTCTTGCTGATCGTCAATCTCATCTCGCCCGACGGTTCGCTCGATCGCTCCTATCTCACCAACTACGCCCAGACCCGCATCAAGGATCGGCTCGCGCGCCTCGAAGGCGTTGGCGACGTGCAGCTCTTTGGTTCGCGCGACATGGCCATGCGCGTGTGGATCGACCCCCGCCGCGCGGCATCGCTCGACCTGACGGCTGGCGACATCATCGCCGCGCTGCGCTCGCAGAACGTGCAGGTCGCTGCCGGCACGCTCGGCCAGCCGCCCGCAGGCACGGCCGCCTTCCAGCTCAATGTCGAGACGCAGGGCCGCTTCACCGATCCGAAGCAGTTCGGCAATGTCGTGATCCGCACCGATGCGCAGGGCCGTCAGGTCCGTGTCAGCGATGTGGCGCGCGTCGAGCTGGGCGCCGATGATTATGGCACCTCCGCCTATCTGGGCGACAAGGACTCGGTCATCATCCCGATCTTCCAGACGCCGGGCACGAATGCGCTGTCCGCCGCCGAGGGCATCAAGGCCGAGATGAACACGCTCGCCAAGGATTTCCCCAAGGGCCTGGAATATCGCATCGTCTACAATCCGACCGAATTTATCGGCAAGTCGGTGGACGCGGTGATCCAGACGCTGATCGAGGCAATCATCCTCGTCGTCATCGTGATCATCGTCTTCCTTCAGAAATGGCGCGCCGCGCTGATCCCGGTGCTGGCCATCCCCGTCTCGCTCATCGGCACGTTCGCCGTGCTCGCGATGCTTGGCTATTCGCTCAACAACCTCTCGCTCTTCGGCCTCGTGCTGGCCATCGGCATCGTCGTCGATGACGCCATCGTCGTGGTCGAGAATGTCGAGCGCAATCTCGAGCATGGCATGACGCCGCTCGAGGCAGCGCGTACCTCCATGGACGAGGTCGGCACAGCGCTTATCGCCATCGTGCTCGTGCTCTGCGCCGTGTTCGTGCCGACGCTGTTCATTGGCGGCCTGTCGGGCGCCTTCTATCAGCAGTTCGCCGTGACGATCTCCGCCGCGACGATCATCTCGCTCGTACTCTCGCTCACGCTGTCGCCCGCCATGTCCGCCCTGCTCCTCAAGCCGCGCCATGCGGTGCCGGACAGCGCGCCGCGCTGGCAGAAGCTGGCTGAAGCGGCAGGCGACAAGTTCAACCGCGGCTTCGAGCGGTTCGGCGCGAGCTATGCGCGCCTGACCACCAGGCTCACGGCACAGCCACGCAAGGTGATGGCGGCTTATGCGGCGCTCATCGCGCTGACGGCTGGCGCGCTCTGGTACACCCCGACCGGCTTCATCCCCGCGCAGGACCAGGGCTACTTCTTCACGATCATCCAGCTGCCCCCGGGCGCATCGACCGCACGCACCGACGCCGTCATGAAGAAGGTCGCCGAGCGCATGTTGCCGATCCCCGGCATCAACAACACCGTCATGCTCTCCGGCTTTGACGGCGCATCGGAAACGCGTTCGGCCAGCTCCGCCGCAGCTTATTGGGTGCTCGACGATTTCGAGGCTCGAGCTGCCAAGGGCCAGACGATCGACAGCCTGATGGCCGAAGCCGCCAAGCGGACGGCAGACATCACCGAGGCCCGTCTCATCCTCGCCAAGCCTCCGCTCATTCGCGGCATCGGCTCGGCTGGCGGCTATCGCCTGATGGTCCAGGACCGCGACGGCAAGGGCTCCAAGGCGCTCGAACAGGCGGCTTATGGCCTCATCGGCCCCGCCAACCAGACTGAGGGCTTGCAGGCGGTCTATACTTTCTTCGAGACCGGCACCCCGCGCATCTTCGCCGATATCGATCGTGACAAGGCGCAAATGCTGGGCGTTCCTCCGGAGCGCGTGTTCGAGACGCTGGAAGTCTATCTGGGCTCGTCGTTCGTCAACGACTTCAACCTGCTCGGCCGCACCTATCATGTGACCGCACAGGCCGACCTGCCCTTCCGTCAGACGACCGACGACATTGCCAATCTGGAGACCCGCTCCAACACCGGCATGATGGTGCCTCTCGGCTCCGTCGCCACCTTCCGCGACACTACAGGGCCGTATCGTGTGCAGCGCTACAATCTGGCACCGGCTGTTGCGATCGATGGTGACACGGCTCCGGGCTATTCCTCCGGTCAGTCGCTGACCAAGGTGGAAGAGCTGGCCAATGCCACCCTGCCCCGTGGTTATACCCACGAATGGACCGGCATTGCCTATCAGCAGAAGACCGCCGGCAATACCGCCGTGCTCGTCTTCGGCCTCGCCGTGGTGCTCGTCTTCCTCGTGCTGGCGGCCCAATATGAGAGCCTGATCCTGCCGCTGGCGATCATCATGATCGTGCCGATGTCGGTGCTGGCGGCCATGATCGGCGTCAATTTGCGGGGTATGGACAATAATGTCCTCACGCAGATCGGCATCATCGTGCTGGTGGCGCTTGCGGCGAAGAACGCGATCCTGATCGTCGAGTTCGCACGGCAGGGCGAGGATCTTCATGGCTACACGCCAGTCGAAGCGGCCATTCACGCCGCCGAGCAGCGCCTGCGGCCGATCCTGATGACGAGCTTTGCCTTCATCCTGGGTTCGGTCCCGCTGGTGATCGCAACCGGCGCGGGTGCGGAACTCCGGCAAGCGCTCGGCACGGCCGTCTTCTTCGGCATGATCGGCGTCACTGCCTTCGGCCTCATCTTCACGCCTACATTCTACGTCGTCAGCCGCGCGCTGGGCGACCGCATCGCCCGCCTGCGCGGACGCGGCGGCCGTGCCGACCCCGCGCTGCTGCCGGCCGAATAGGAACCACGCTCATGAAACTCGCTCGCTTCCTTACTGTCTCCCTTTCCGCGCTGGCGCTTTCAGCGTGCGCGGCGGGGCCGGACTACGTCTCGCCCATCGCCCCCCCGACGTCATCCGGCCCCTTCATCTCCCAAAGCCCCGCCGTCTCGGCCGCGCCCGTCGCTGCCGACTGGTGGAAGCTCTATAATGACCCGGTGCTCGACGGACTGGTTCAGGATGCACTTGCCGCGAACACGGACATCCGCGTCGCAGTCGCGCGTCTGGCAAAGGCCCGCGCTGCGCTTTCCGGCGCGAAGTCTGACCGTTTGCCGCAGGGCAATGTCTCCGCTGGCGCCACCTATGGCCGGGTGCCCGTCGCTCAACGAGCGCCCGGTGCGCCGCAGGAAGACTGGTCGGTCGATGCGGGCCTCAGCGTTTCCTATGAGGTCGACCTGTTCGGCCGCGTGAGCCGGGGCGTCGAGGCTGCACGCGGAGACGCCGCTGCTGCCGAAGCGGATGCCGATGCCGTACGCATCGCCGTCATTGCCGACACCACCCGCGCTTATGCCGATGCGTCTTCGGGCGCGGCGCAGCTCGCCGTGGCCCGTCATATCGTCGGCCTGCTCGATCAGTTGCTCGACCTCACCAAGCGGCGCCACGACGCCGGTCTTGCCACCCAGCTCGATATCGCCCGCGTCGCCTCCCTGCGCGATCAGCGCGCGGCCGATATTCCGCTATTCGAGGCACAGCGGCAGGCAGCTTTGTTCCGCCTTGCCACGCTGATCGGGCGCACCCCGGCGGACCTGCCCGAGATTGCAGCGAAGCGCAGCGTGAACCTGGAAATTGCGCAGGCCATTCCCGTGGGCGACGGCGCGGCATTGCTGGCTCGCCGCCCGGACATTCGCGCCGCCGAACGCCGCCTTGCTGCCGACACGGCGCGGATCGGCGTCGCGACGGCGGACCTGTACCCCAAGATCACGCTGGGCGGCTCCGCCGGCTCGACGGGCCCCAATATCGGCGACATTTTCGGCGGCGGGCCGCTGCGCTGGCTGCTCGGGCCGCTGATCAGCTGGAACCCGAACGTATCGGCAACCCGCGCCCGCATTGCCGGGGCCGAGGCTGACAGCCAGGCTGCGCTCGCGACCTTCGATGGCGCCGTGCTCAACGCGTTGCAGGAGACCGAGACTGCGCTCAGCACCTATGCGCGCGCGCTCGACCGGCGTCAGGCATTGTCATCGGCCAGGGATTTTGCCGAACAGGCGCAGAAGATCGCCCGCGCCCAGCAGCGCGAAGGCGCCATTGACGCGCTCCAGTTGCTCGACGCCGAGCGGACCTTCAGCGATGCGCAAGCGGCGCTCGCGCTGCAGGACGCTCAGGTGAGCGGCGCGCAGATTGATCTGTTCCGCGCGCTTGGCGGAGGCTGGTCGAAGAGCTGATCTCCTCCCACGAACGCAACCTCTCCGGGATCGCAGCGATGCGAAAATCCGCTGGCGGCGGGCGGATCGCTCGCTTAAGAAACCGGACATAATCAAACTGGAGAGGTTGCCCATGCGTTCGAACATCACAATTGCCGCCGCTATTCTCGCTCTGGCCGGTGTGTCTGCGCCCGCGCTCGCGCAGGACTTCGACATCATGCAGTTCGCCGACACGAACGCGGACGGCAAGGTGACGATCGAGGAATATGGCGCCATGTCCGAGCAGGGCTGGGGCTTTTTCTCGCAGGGCGCCGAGAGCGTGAAGGTCGCGGATCTCGATCCGATGGCGAAGAGCGCGTTCAACGGCATCACGCCCGACGCCAGCGGCTCGGTCACGCACGCAGCCTATACCGCCTCCGTGCCCGCCCGCTTCAAGGCCGCCGACAAGGACGGCAATGGCTCGCTGAGCAAGGCCGAGCTTGAAGCCACGATGGCGCCGCCTGCGGCCTGATTTCTATTGATCCGGCTGTTCCCCGGCCTGCGCTGGGGAACAGCTAAGCCCCGCTGCGCGCCTTCAACTCCAGCGCGGCCGCGATGAGATCGCGCGTATAATCCGTTTTCGGCGCAGCGAAGATTTGCTCGGCCGTACCCTGTTCCACGATCCGGCCGTCCTTCATCACGAGCAGCTCGTGCGCCAGAGCCCGCACCACTTTCAGATCATGACTGATGAACAGGTAGGTCAGGCCATGGCTCGCCTGTAGCGCACGGAGCAGATCGACGATCTGCGCCTGCACGCTCATGTCGAGCGCGGAGGTGGGCTCATCGAGCACCACGAGATCGGGCTTGAGGATGATCGCGCGGGCAATGGCGATGCGCTGGCGCTGCCCACCGGAAAATTCGTGGGGGTAGCGGTCCATGACGTCGGCGCTGAGGCCGACTTCCTCCAGCACCTGCCTGACCGCCTCATAGCGCGCCGCGCGGCCCAGATGCGGCATGTGGATGGGCAGCCCCTCGCCGACGATCTGGCCGATGGTCATCTTGGGGCTCAATGACCCGAACGGATCCTGAAAGACGATCTGCATGCGACTGCGCAGGGGCCGCATCGCCTTCCAGCCGCACCCGTCGATCGGCAGCCCATCGAAGCGGATCGCCCCTTCGCTGCGGCTGATCCGCAGCAGCGCCATGCCGAGCGTGGACTTGCCCGAACCGGATTCGCCGACCACGCCCAATGTGTGCCCCCGCGGGATCCTGAGCGTGACGCCGTCGACGGCCTTCACATGGCCCTTTGCCTGCCCGAACCAGCCCTTGATCGGAAACCAGACCTTGAGATCGTCAGCCTCGACAAGCGCGGGCGGGCTCCCCTCGATCCGCAGCGGCGCGCCGCGCGGCGTCGCATCGAGCAGCTTCTTCGTATAGGCATGTGCCGGATTATCGAAGACCACCGCCGTCTCGCCCGCCTCGACAATGCGCCCCTCGGTCATCACGCAAACCCGCTCGGCCATCTTCCGCACGACGCCAAGGTCATGCGTGATGAGCAGCATCGCCATGCCGAGGCGTTCCTGAAGTTCCTTGAGCAGATCGAGCACCTGCGCCTGCACAGTCACGTCGAGCGCCGTTGTCGGCTCGTCGGCAATGAGAAGATCGGGTTCGTTCGCGAGCGCCATCGCGATCATGACGCGCTGCCGCTGGCCGCCGGAAAGCTCATGCGGATAGGCCTTGAGCCGCTTTTCAGCGTCGCGAAGGCCGACCAGCTTGAGCAGTTCCACTGTCTTTTCCACCGCCTCCGACAGCCCGATTGCAGGATCATGCAGCTTCATCGCCTCGATGATCTGCCGGTCGATCCGATGCAACGGATTGAGCGCGGTCAACGGCTCCTGCGGGATGAGCGCGATGCGCGCACCGCGAATCTTCTGAAGCGTCCTCTCGTCCGCGCCGACCAGTTCCTCGCCGCCAAGCCTGATTGACCCCTGCGGATGGAACGCGACCGGATAAGGCAGCAACTGAAGCACCGACATGGCGACCGAAGACTTGCCGGAACCGGACTCGCCGACCAGCGCCAGCGTCTGCCCTTTTTCGAGGCTGAAGGAGACGCCTTTGACGGCCTGCACCTCGCGCCCCTCCGAGCGGAAAGAAACGGCAAGGTCGGTAACTTCGAGCAGGCTCATGTCGATTTCCGGGGATCGAAGGCATCGCGCGCCGCTTCGCCGATGAAGATCAGCAGCGAGAGCATGACGGCCATGACCGCGAACCCAGCCACGCCCAGCCAGGGCGCGACGAGATTATTCTTCGCCTGATTGAGCAGTTCGCCAATCGAGGGGGAGCCACGCGGCAGGCCGAAGCCGAGGAAATCCAGCGCCGTCAGCATCGTGATCGACGAGGAGAGGATGAACGGCAGGAAGGTGATCGTCGCGACCATCGCATTGGGCAGGATATGCCGGAACATGATCGCCCGGTTGCCCACGCCCAGCGCGCGGGCGGCGCGAACATAATCGAGGTTGCGCGCGCGCAGGAACTCGGCGCGCACGACATGGACGAAGCTCATCCACGTCACCAGCAGCAGCACGCCCATCAGCGTGAAAAAGCCCGGCGCGAGCAGGCTCGACATGATGATGAGCAGATAGAGGATCGGCAGCGACTGGAGCATCTCGATGCCGCGCTGCATGAGCATATCCGTCCAGCCGCCAAAATAGCCCTGAATGGCGCCGGCGACCACGCCGAGGATTGAGCTGAACACTGTGAGCAGCAGGCCGAATGTCACGGAGAGCCGGAAGCCATAGATGATCCGCGCGAAGACATCGCGCCCCTGATCGTCCGTGCCCAGCCAGTGACGCGACGATGGCGGCGCAGGCGCTGCAACCGGCAGATCATAGTCGATGGTGCGATAGGAGAAGGGAATGAGCGGCCAGATCGCCCAGCCGTTCCCCTTGGCGATCATCGCCTGCACCGCCGGGTCGCGATAATTGGCCTCGGTCTCGAACTGGCCGCCGAACGCCGTCTCCGGATAGGCCGAGAGAACCGGGGTGTAGAGGCTGCCCCGGTAGGACATGACCAGCGGCTTATCGTTGGCGATCAGTTCGGCAAACAGCGACATGCCGAAGAGCGCGAGGAACAGCCACAGGCTCACATAGCCGCGCCGATGCGCGCGGAAATTCGCCCAGCGCCGCCGCGTGAGCGGACTCAGCCAGCGGCGTGGGCCTCCCGGCGGGGTGGCGCGCATCTGCGCAGCGGCCTGGCTCGGGCGGAAGCGGCTCACAGGTCGCGCCGTTCGAAATCGATGCGTGGATCGACCAGCGCATATGTGACGTCGCCAAGCAAATTGGTGAGCAGCCCGAGCAGTGAGAAGAAGAAGAGCGTGCCCAGCATCAGCGGGAAGTCGCGGTTGAGCGTCGCCTCGAAACCGAGAAGCCCCAGCCCATCCAGCGAGAAGATCACTTCGATCAGCAGCGAGGAGGAGAACAGCACCGAGACGAACGCGGCCGGGAAGCCCGCAATGACAATGAGCATGCCATTGCGGAAAACATGACCATAAAGCACGCCACGCTCGGACAGGCCCTTGGCGCGGGCAGTCAGCACATATTGCTTGTTGATCTCGTCGAGGATCGAATTCTTGGTGAGCATGGTCAGATTGGCGAAAGCGCCGATCACCATGGCCGTCACCGGCAGCGTGATGTGCCAGAAATAGTCGCCCACCTTGCCCAGCAACGACAGCTCATCCCAATCATCCGATGTGAGCCCGCGCGAGGGGAAGATGTTCCAGACATTGCCGCCCGCGAACAGCACCACGAGCAGCACTGCGAAGAGGAAGCCGGGGATCGCATAGCCCAGAGTCACGAAGAAGCTGGTCCAGCCGTCAAACACCGTCCCGGCGCGCACGGCCTTGCGGATACCGAGCGGAATGGCGATCAGATAAGTGAGCAAAGTCGTCCACAAGCCCAGCGACACCGAGACCGGCATCTTCTCGGCAATGAGGGTCAGGACCGGCTTGTCCTTGAAGAAGCTGGTGCCGAAATCAAACCGCGCGAAATCCCACAGCATCTTGAAATAACGGACATGCACGGGCTTATCGAAGCCATATTGCACTTCGAGCGCCTTGATCTGATCGGGGTCCAGCTCACCGGTTGGGATGAGGCCGCCGCTCGGCCCCTCGGTCGCGGTGCTGCCGGAAATGACGGCGGTTGCGTCGACCGCCGTGCCGGCCATACGCGCCTGAATCTGGTCTATGGGACCACCGGGCACGAACTGGATGATGACGAAGCTGATCGTGACGATGCCGATCAACGTCGGCACCATGAGCAGCAGACGCCGCGCGATATAAGCCCACATGCTGCTCATTGGATGCGCCTCATTGGACTGGCCGCCGATGCTGGAGCCGCGCTTCCCGCGCCTTGTCGACCCACCATGTATCGAGGGTCATGATCTGGAAATTGTAGGTCTGCTCGACGGCGGGCCGCCCGAAGCGATCCCAGTAGGTGATCGGCAGGTAACCCAGCGGCGCCGGGTAGCCATGTTGCATCGGGATGGCGTAATAATTCCACTGCGCAATGCGATCGAGCGCGCGCATGGCGTTCACCACATGGGTGCGGTCGTTGGCGTTCACCACCGCATCGATCATCGCATCAATCGCAGGGTTCTTGGCGCCCGAATAGTTGAGTTGCCGCGGGGTATCTACCGCCTTGGTGCTCCACATCTGGAGCAGGCCCACGCCCGGCGTCATGCTGGTCGCGAGCAGCTGCGAGGCGGCAAGAATGTCATAATCATAGTCGCGCATCATGCCGCGCAGCTGCGCAGAATCGACATTGCGGAAGTCGATCTCGATGCCGAGGCGCCGGGCATTTTCGACGAAGAGCGAAACCTGCCGGTCAAGCAATGCCGAGAAGGCCAGCAGCTGGAGCCGCACCGGCTTGCCCGTCTTGGAATCGATCAGCCGGCCATTGACGGTCTTGAACCCCGCCTCGCGCAGCAGCCTTGCCGCCTCCAGCAGATTGGCGCGGCGATTGTCCCAATTGCCACCGACCGGGAGCGCCAGTGGCTGCGTGAACAACTCTGGCGGGAGGTCGGCGCGGAACGGCTCCAGCAGCTTCAGCTCAGCGGGGCTCGGCATGCCCTTCGCCTCGAACTCGCTATTGGGAAAGCTGCTGGTCAGCCGCCCGTGGCGCCCGCCGAGCAGCACGCGGTTCACCCACTCGAAATCATAGCAAAGCATCAGCGCATGGCGCACCGCACGATTGGCGAGCACCGGGCGGCGGGTATTCAGGACAAGCCCGATATACCAGGCAGGCTGCTTGTAACGGACCTGAATGCGCTTCACTTCGCCGGCCTTGAAGGCTGGAAGCCCGTCCTCGCTTGGCCAGTTGCTGGCACTGCTCTCTGATTTCGCGTCCTCGTTGCCTGCCAGAAACGCTTCGTTGGCGACCATTGAGTCGCGATAGAAATCGTGGCGGATCACGTCGAAATTATAGCGGCCCTTGTTCACCGGCAGGTCCGCTGCCCAATAATCCTTGTTACGAACGAATTCCATCCAGCGCCCCGGACTGACGCGGCCGAAGCGGTAAGGCCCGGTACTGACCGGCGGCTCCAGCGTCGTCGCGGTCAGCTCGTGCTTCTCGTAATGGTGCTTGGGCAGGACCGCGAGATCGGTGACGATCGTTGGCAGGGTTGGATTATTCTTCTGCTTGAGATGGATTTTGACCGTCTGCGGCCCGGTCCGTTCGGCATGATCGACGGCCTGATCGATGCGCCTCTGGATGACGCCGATGGTCGTCTTGGCCTTCTCGATTGTGAAAAGCACGTCGTCGACCGTGAGCGGCACGCCGTCATTCCAGCGCGCGCGGGGGTCGATGTGGAACTCGAACCAGCTCAGGTCTTTCGGGTAGCAGACCCGGTCGGCGATCAGGCCATAGCGCGATGCAGGCTCGTCGGCGCTGGCGCGCATCAGCGTGTCGTGAAAATAGAGCAGCGACAGCGGGAAGACGCCGAGCAGCGAATATTGGCTGAGCGTGTCGAAGCTCGATTGCTGCATGGCGTAGCGATAGGTGCCGCCCTTGGGCGCGGCCGGATTCACATAGTCGAAATGCTTGAAATCCGGACCGTATTTGAGGCCACCAAAGACCGCATAGCCATAAGAGCAAGTGACGCCCTGCGCATCGACGGTCGTGGGCTTATAAGTCGATCCGGTGGGCATGGCTGGCGTGCGCGACGAATCTGCGCGGGGCGTCGCCGGGGCGGAGACAGCACGGGCGGTATCCGCTCCCCTGCCGAACGTCGCCAGCAGCCCAAGCGCGACAAGCCCCGCCGCCCCCGTCAGGGCAAAGCGTAGCCGGCCGCTGCGCCGCGGCTCCACCTGGTCCGAGCGGAAGCCGGCCATCCCTTGGGTCTCTCCTCCCCTCGACCGGCCCGGACTTTGTTATCCGTGGCTTACGGCCCAATATAGCCGGCAGCTAACACGGGTCGGTGCCCGCGCTCAATGCCAGTAAACGCACGCGGCGCTGCCGCCCTCCTCGCGGAAGGAAGCAACGCCGCCCGATTGATTCAGCCCTTGGCCTTGGCAGCCTCGCCCTTCAACCGCGCCGTCTCCGATGCTGTCGACTGCGGGCCGGTATTGCGGCTGACCAGGCCACCGCCTGCCCCGCCCCGCACGAACGGCTCAGGATCGCCCTCGCGCAGCTTGAGCCCGAAGATCGGAGAAAGGCCGGGATGACGGCCAAGGCCACCGTAGAGATCGAAGCCGCGGTCGATCCAGTCGCGCAGCGGATCATCGTCGGTGAGCACGGGCGTATCGGCGACGGCAGCCGTGAACAGGAACACCGCGAGCAGGCGGAAGTCGGCATAATTGGGCGTATCGCCGCCGAACCATTTATTCTGCGCCAGCGTATTGCGCAGGATCTGCAGCGCGGGCGGCACGGTCGGCAGGCGATCTTCGCGCCCGACGATGATGTCCTCGATCTTGCGCCCGAACATGCGCTCGCGCGATTCCGTTACATAGGCGTGATCGCATTCCAGCGAGCGGTCGCGATATTGCTTGAGGAAGCAGGTCATCCACGGGCTGATCGCCGCGCTCCAGAGCCAGCCTTCCAGCGCCATGGTCAGCGCCTTGACGCTGGGATGGGGGATGAGCGTCGGCCGGTCGGGATAGGTCTCGTCGAGATATTCCGCGATCAGCCAGCTATCGAGTACCCATTTGCCGTCATCGACGATCGCGGGCAGGCGCTCGGTCACGCCGCCGGTGCGCTCGGGAATGCCCGTGAAGCCGCCATCCACGATGTCCAGCTCGAAGCCCTTGTGGGCGATCGCATATTTGGTTGCCCAGACAAACGGGCTGATCGTCGCGCCATGGGCGAGCTGCAGGTCGTACAGCGTGATCTTATTGTCCTTGGCCATGCCATCCTCTCAGTGCGAAAATGAAATTCTTTCGAGCGACATAAGCAGTGCGCCCAATGTTGGCCAGTCATGCCGCGCGTCGGAGCGCCAGTGAGGCGCGCAAGCCACAGCGGCGGCAATTTCCTCAAAATGTGAAATGCCAGTTCTTTTTTATGAGAATTGCTGTGCTACTGACTTGCACACTAACGACCGAACGGAAGCAAGGCCGCACCCGTCCGACTGCCCCAAGGCAGCATGAACGTGGCCTCGCATATCGGACAACCGGTCGGCAAAAAAAGGAGAGGAGCCCCCATGATGAAGACTGTTTCCGCACATCTGTCGCGCATGCCGATGAGCCGCTGGGCCGCGAGTGCATCCGCCATGGCGCTTACGCTTGGCGCGATGCCCGCCCTGGCGCAGAATGCGCCCGCTGCTGGCACCGATGACGATAATGTCATCATCGTCACGGCCCAGTTCCGCGCGCAGAACCTGCAGGATACCCCGCTGGCGATCACCGCCGTTACCGGCGAACAGCTTGAGCAGCGCAGCCAGACCCGCCTCTCGGATATCACAGCGCAGGCCCCGAGCGTCCAGCTTCAGCCCGGCGCAGCCGGCACCGGCAAATCGATGAGCGCGTTCATCCGCGGCGTCGGCCAGGCCGACATGAGCCCCTCGGTCGAGCCGGGCGTCGGCATTTATATCGATGACGTCTATTTCGCGACGGTCACGGCTTCCATCTTCGATCTGGTCGATCTCGATCGCGTCGAAGTGCTGCGCGGCCCGCAGGGCACGCTGGCTGGCATGAACTCGGAAGGCGGCGCACTCAAGATCTACTCCAAGAAGCCCACCGGACAGGGCGGCTATCTCGAAGCAACGGCGGGCAATTTCCACCGTCGCGACCTTAAGGCGAGCGCCGACTTCACCCTCGTTCCCGATCAGCTCTTCGCGCGCATCTCCGGCGCCTATCGGCAGCGCGACGGCCATGTGACGCGCCTCGACTATGCCTGCACGCATCCCAGCGATCCTTATGTGATTTCCGGGGCACTGACTTCGCTCGCGACCACGCCAAACTGCAAGCTGGGCGAACTGGGCGATCAGGACATGAAGGCCTTGCGCGGCTCGCTGCGCTGGACGCCGAACGAGCGGCTCGAAGTGAACCTGATCGGCGACTATACGAAGGACAAGTCGCAGACCCAGGCCGTGACACTGCTCGGCGCGGCGCCCGCCAACGCCTGGCCCCTCCAGTATCAGGGCGTGCCCTATGACAACCGCTTCGTGCCTTATGGCCCGAACCGCGGCGATACGGTGTTCAACGATCCGTACATCAGCTACGCCAACTTCTATGATCCCGGCGTGACCTACTCCGCGATCAACGCCGGTGGCGCACCGGGCGTGAAGAACGGCCCGTTCATTGCCCAGTCGGGCGCGCAGGTCGACGGCTGGGGCGTCTCAGGCACGATCGACTTCAAGATCAACGACATATTGAGCCTCAAGTCGATCACCGGCTACCGCAAATATGACAGCCTCTCGGGTGACGATAATGACGGCTCGCCGGTTGTCTTCATCATGCAGCAGCAGCTGTTCCAGCATAAGCAGTTCAGCCAGGAAACCCGCATCTCGGGCGATCTCGGCAAGGTGCAGTTCACTGTTGGCGGCATCTATTTTTACCAGAACACGCGCTATTATAACAAGAACGACACGCCCTTCGCCGGCTTCGGCACACCCGACAAGCCGACCTTCGCGTTCATCAACGACGACTTCGTGATCCTGCGCCAGCAGGCCGGCTTCGGCAATGTGAGCTGGAATGCGACCGACGCGCTGACCTTCGAGGGCGGCCTGCGCGTCACCCATGAGAAGAAGGATTATCATTTCGGCCGCTTCGCCTTCAACGGCGACGGCACGGCCTACCAGCCGCTCAGCAACCCGGCCAATCCGCTCAACGGACGCGTCGGCACCTATGACGGCACGAATGTCGATTATCGCGCCGTCGCGCAGTATCGCTTCTCGCCGGCAATCATGGCCTATGCGCAGTTCGCCACCGGCTTCAAGGGCGGCGGCATCACCCCGCGGCCTTACTTCCCCGAGCAGGTGCTGGGCTTCGGCCCGGAGCGGGTGCGCTCCTATGAGCTCGGCTTCAAGACCGACCTGTTCGACCGCAAGCTGCGCGTGAACGCCGACGTCTATTACATGGACTATATCGGCTATCAGGGCACGCCGAATGTCTGCGTGGACGCAAGCGGCAAGGCGCTCACCGGCTTGCCGGGCACGCCGGGCCTGTGCGGCCAGTATATCAATCTGGGCGACGCCAAGGTGAAGGGCTTCGAGCTGGAAGTGACGGCGCGGCCGATCGATGGCCTCAGCATCGACATCGCGGCAAGCACCAACGATTTCGAGTTCAAGACGCCACGCGTCCAGACCAACGAGATCGTGGCAGGCGCCAGCCGTCCGGGCATCGGCAAGTTCAAGTGGAGCGTCGGCGTCCAGTATGACGCGCAGCTGGGCGACGGCATCGGTACGCTGACCCCCCGCATCGATGTCAGCCATACGCCGGGCTATTGCGGCAACTTCGCTTGCGCTGCGATCTCCAAGGTGGACAGCTACGAGCTGGTCAACGCGCGCCTGACCTACCGCACGGCCGACCGCGACTGGAGCGTTGCCCTCGAAGCAACGAACCTGTTCGACAAGCTCTATTACATCAACAAACTGGTGACGGCCTATGCGAGCGCGCAGCCCGGCCGTCCCCGCGAAGTTGCAGTCACCGTTCGCCGCAACTTCTGATCCGAAGCACAGTCCCGTGCGCCGTCGCCAGCGGCGGCGTCACGGGCCCCGACTGGGGGGTCGCGCCCGAAAAGGCACGGCCCCCCGCTTTTTTGTGGCGATCCTCACCCAAGATGAGCGCCCTTTTCACCAGATGTGAACCGCCCGCCCTTTTTCTTCGAGATTGCCCCGCTAGAACGGTCGCAATCACAGAAGGTCCGCGGGACGGATCAACCGAGGGAGAAGGTGCATGATCCGCAGGATCGCCATCGGCGCGCTGACCGCGTCACTGTTGCTGGGCCTCACCGCCTGCGACCGCAAGAGCGCCGCCCCAAGCTTCGGGAATATCGATCAGGCCCGGCTCGACGCGGCCGACGCGGATGACGACGACTGGCTGACCCATGGCCGCACCAATGCCGAGCAACGCTATTCGCGGCTCGACCAGATTAATGATGAGAACATCCAGCAGCTCAGCCTCGCATGGGTCGCGCCGCTCGACACAACGCGCGGACAGGAGGCGACGCCCATCGTGGTCGATGGCGTCATGTACACATCGACCGCCTGGTCCAAGGTCTATGCCCTCGACGCTGCGACCGGAAAAGTCCTCTGGCAATTCGACCCGCAAAACAAAGGCGCCAAGGCTGCCCATGCCTGCTGCGACGTGGTCAATCGCGGTGTCGCCGTGTGGAAGGGCCGCGTATTCGTCGGGACCATTGACGGACGCCTGATCGCCCTCGACGCGAAGACCGGCGCCAAGGTCTGGGACGTCGTCACCGTCGACCAGAAGAAGCCCTATACAATCACCGGCGCGCCGCGCGTGGTGAAAGACAAGGTGCTGATCGGCAATTCCGGCGCCGAGCTTGGCGTGCGGGGCTATATCTCGGCCTATGACACGGCCACCGGCAAGCTTGTCTGGCGCTTCTACACCGTGCCCGGCAATCCCAAGGATGGCCCGGACAATGCCGCCTCCGATGACATATTGGAGAAGCTGGCGCGCCCCACCTGGTATGGCGACAATTACTGGAAGCTGGGCGGTGGCGGCACCGTCTGGGACAGCATCGTCTATGACAAGGAGCTCAACCAGCTGCTGGTCGGCGTGGGCAACGGATCACCCTGGAACCACAAGATCCGCAGCGCAGGCAAGGGTGACAATCTGTTCCTCTCGTCCATCCTCGCGCTCGATCCGGACACCGGCAAATATAAGTGGCACTATCAGATCAATCCGGGCGAAAGCTGGGATTATACGGCCACGCAGCAGATCATGCTCGCTGACCTCAATATCGACGGGAAGCCGCGCAAGGTGCTGATGCAGGCACCCAAAAACGCCTTTTTCTACGTGATTGACCGCACCAACGGAAAGCTGATCTCCGCCCAGCCTTATGCGCGCCAGACATGGGCCAAGGGCATTGATCTCAAGACCGGCCGACCAATCGAGAACCCCGGCGTGCGCTATGAAAAAGGCCCGGCCTTCATCATCCCGTCGGGCATCGGCGCCCATGCCTGGATGCCGATGAGCTATTCGCCCAAGACCGGCCTCGTCTACATTCCGGCGATGGAGCATCCGCTCGTTTATGGGGATGCCAATCCCTATGAGGTGCATGAGGGTCGCTGGAACACCGGCGTCGCGTTCCTCGCGCCGCCGCCCATGCCCGGCCTGCCCGCGACGGCCGAGGGTCGGCGCAATGCCCTCAATGCCATGATCAAGGGCAAGCTGGTCGCGTGGGACCCGGTCGCGCAGAAAGCACGCTGGGAAGTGCAGCGCGACTGGCCATGGAATGGCGGCACGCTGGCAACAGGCGGCAATCTCGTCTTCGAGGGCACTGCGCGGGGCGATTTCGAGGCTTATTCGGCGGACAAGGGCAAGAAGCTCTGGTCGTTCAAGACATGGCGCGGCACGCTCGCCGGACCGATCACGTACCGGGTCAATGGCGAGCAATATATCGTGGTGATGTCCGGCTATGGCGGCTCGATGGGCATGGCGACCGACACGGCGTTCATGCGCGAAAAGATGCCTGCTGGCGTCATTCTGGCCTTCAAGCTGGGCGGCAAGGCCACGATGCCGCATGAGCCGATCCCGCTCGACAAGCCGCAACCGAGCAACGAGACGTTCACGGCCGCGCAGATCGCGACCGGCTCCAAATATTTCCTGATGTACTGCACCATCTGCCACAGCGGCCCGGTCAACCCCGACCTGCGGCGCTCCGCGCTGCTCGGGAACAAGGATGCCTTCCAGCAGGTCGTCATCGGCGGCGCGCTGGAGCAGAACGGCATGGCGAGCTTCGCGGCCTATATGAAGCCGGAAGAGGCCGAGGGCGTTCGTGCCTATCTTAACGAGCGGGCCAAGGCGCTGCTGGCGGAAGAAAGCAAAAAGCCGGCGCCCTGATTTGGCAGAATGGGTTGCATTTTCAGATGGGAGACTCAAACTAGTCCCTGTCATCACCGCGCAAAGCCGCTATGGATTATCGAGTCAGGACAGCAGACTCTGCGTCTTCAGGAGAGCGAAATGGAAGTATATCTCAAAACCATCAGCGGCATCAAAGCGCGCGGCGCGGCCGGCCTGTTCATCGATGGCGAATGGCGCCCGAGCAGCGGCAATGTCGTACTGGATGTGGTGACGCCCCATACCGAAGAAACTGTCCTTCAATATATCGAGCCGACCACGGCCGACATGGATACTGCCGTTGCAGCGGCCCGCCGCGCATTCGACACCGGCCCGTGGCCGCGCATGACCGCGCCCGAGCGCGGCGTCTATCTCAAGAAGGTCGGCGATCTGCTCAAGGCGCGCATGCCGGAGCTCGCCGCCGCATGGACCGGTCAGGTCGGCGCCGTCATCGGCTTCACCAACAAGGCCAGCTATCAGGTCCCCGGCCTGTTCCACTTCTATGGCGACCTTTGCGACAGCTACAAGTTCATCGATGAGCGCATCGGCTCGATGGGCGGCAATCGCGTCCGCGTGGTCAAGGAGCCCGCCGGTGTCGTGGCCGCCGTCACGCCGTGGAACGCGCCGCTCGTGCTGCTGGTCTACAAGGTCGCAGCTGCCCTCGCGGCGGGCTGCACGATGGTCTGCAAGCCTTCGCCCGAGACGCCGATCGATACGCATATCCTCGCCGAATGCCTCGAAGAAGCCGGCCTCCCCAAGGGCGTATTCAACATGCTGCCGGGTGGCCGCGAAGTAGGCGACCATCTCATCCGTCACCCCGGCATCGACAAGATCAGCTTCACCGGCTCAACCGCAGCGGGCAAGCATATCGCTGGCGTCGCTGCCGAGCGCCTTGCGCGCGTCTCGCTGGAGCTGGGCGGCAAGTCGGCTGCGATGATCCTCGACGATGCGGACATCGACCATGTGCTCAAGAGCCTAGTGCCTTATTCCATGCCGATCACGGGCCAGGTCTGCTTCTCGCTGACCCGCGTGCTCGTCTCTAAGAAGCGCAAGGCCGAGTTTGTCGACGCCTATACGAGCGCCGTCTCCAAGGTGAAGGTCGGCGATCCGTTCGAAGCCGATGTCGGCATGGGCCCGCTCGCGATGCAGCGCCAACTCGACCGCGTGCTGGGCTATATCGAGAAGGGCAAGAGCGAAGGCGCCACGCTCGCGTTGGGCGGCGGCCGTCCGGCTGACCTCAATCGCGGCTATTTTGTGGAGCCGACGATCTTCACCGAAGTCGAGCCGAGCATGACTATCTTCAAGGAAGAGATCTTCGGCCCGGTCGTGTCGATCATCGACTATGAGAATGAGGCGGACATGATCGCCAAGGCCAATGACACAAGCTACGGCCTGCACGGCGCAGTCTATACGCAAGACCCCGAGCGCGGCTTCGGCGTTGCGCGCGAATATCGCGCCGGTTCGATCGCCATCAACGGCATGGCCGTCGACATCCACATGCCTTTCGGTGGCTTCAAGCAGTCCGGCATCGGCCGCGACGGCGGCATCGAGGGTCTGGAGAACTATACCGAGACCAAGGCGGTCTATTTCACCTGATCGGCCGCATCCGATCCGCTGGCCCTGAATGATCGGGGCCGGCAGACAAGATTAAGGGCCCGGACTGCCCGGTCCGGGCCCTTTTCGTCGGCATCAGTTCCGCCAGGACACCGATGCCGCTTTCCGTTTCTCAGGCTGGGCGTCTTACTAGCGCCTGAGCCGCTTCCAGCCGATCCAGATGCCGCTGACCGATGTGACCAGCCCCATCAGCGAGAACACCCAGAGCAAGATGTCCCAGAGCGGCCGGTTGAGCGTCAGCGCGTTCAAATCCCATTTGTGGAACATGTCGAACACCCAGCGATAAGTGCGGCGACGCGCATCCACAGCTTGCAGGATCTCGCCGGTCACCGGATCAAGATAGAGCCAATTACGAGCCGGATCGTCGAAGCGCAGGCGCAGCACCGGAAGCTGGGGCTTTTCGCCGACGGAATACCAATAGGCATCGGGCTGCGTCAGCAGAGCGGAATCGACAAGCTTGCCGGAAGGCACCAGCGCCACCGCCGCTCGCTCAATTGTCGCCCGCTGTGGCTGGGCGGGTGCGAGGTCCGGAAGGCTCAGCACACGCGCTGCGCCGTCCGCTCCACGAAGCGTCACGGTCGGCAGGCCTGCATGGGCGGAAAAGCTCGCCAACCGCGCGCCCTGCGCCACCGCGCCAAGCCGCGTAAGGTCGATCGGCGGCAGATCGACGCTTGCGGAATAGCGCTGTTCGATGCCTTCTGCGGGATCGGGCGAAGTGAACAGATGGCCGGGATCGACCGACAGCCAGCCGCTGAATATCCACAGGATCAACGCAAGCCCGCCGACCAGCCCAGCGACATGATGCCAGAGCATCCAGCCATGATAAGGCGTCATGCGCCCGCCCTTGAAGCGACGCTCCCGGATGCGCGTGCGCAGGATGCCGATCCATATGCCGGTGACCGCCGCCGCGATGCACGGCCCTGAAACCCACATCACAACCTGCCGCCAGAGCTCGTTATCCTGCCGGACAATCGTCGGATAAAGCCAGTGCGGCACTGAACCCAGCCAGTTCCAGAAGCGCTCGCTGCGCGTCGTCTCCTGAACCACGCCGCCCGTGTCAGACGAGACATAAAGCTCCGTGCCCGCCTCGTCGGAGAGCGACACCTTGAACAGGGGACGGTGCCGGTTGAAACCGCCGCTCACAGTCCACTGGTCGCGCTCCAACCGATTGACCGCCAGCACATCCTTGCCGCTGAAGCGATTGGCGATCCGTCCGGCATAAGCCGCATTGACGACCGGATCGCTGACGCCCTGCTCAGCCGGCCAGGATCGGCGCTGGCCCGTCCAGTCCTGCACCCACCACACCGGATGGCCGTCACGCATCTCCAGATCGAGCGAGCGCGGCGTGCCATTGAGCGAGATCGGCGGGGCCACGTTGACGCGGCTCCAGTCGATCGCCTCCTGCCCTGCCAGCCGCTCGCCGAGCGACAGGGAGGGATAGGGCACGTAGATCATCACAAGGCCCGAGGCGAACCACATGGCGAAAAGCAAGCAGCTGGCGATCCCGACCCAACGGTGGATCAGGAACAGCCAGCGCTTGACGGCGTGACCCCAGCGAGGGCCACGCCGGAGAGTGGCGTCAGAAGCTGGCACGAAGCGACACATCCAGCGACCGCGGCCGTCCGAGGATCCATTGCTCATCCGCATAGGTCGTCAGCGCATAATCCTTGTCGAACAGATTATAGAGCCGCAGGTCCAGGCCGATATTGGGGGTGATCGCATAGGTCACGCCGGCATCGACGATGGCATAAGCGGGAATGCGGAAGCGATTATCACTGTCCGAATAGCGCCTGCCGACATAGCGCAGGTTCGTGCGGACCTGGAAGTTCTTGATGCCGCTCCAGCGCAGCTCGAGATTGGCCGCCGACTCCGGCACACCGGTCGGCGTCGTGTCATCGTCGTTGTTCGCGTCCAGCACCGTGCCGTTCGCGTCGATGGCGAAGTTGCCCGGCAGTTGCAGGGTCACGCTCGCCTCGATGCCCTGCGAGGACCGCTGGCCGATCTGCTCGATCTCGCCATTGGTCCGGCGCTGGAAGGCCAGGTTCTTCTTGACCAGCCGATAGGCCGCCAGCGTGAACGAGCCGCGACCGTTCAGGACCACGCCCTTGACGCCGGCTTCATATTGATAGCCGTCGGCATTGGTGATCCGGAACTGGTCTTCGCCCGTCGAATAGGTGGTCAGCGTGCCGAGCGGATCGACCGCCGTTGCATATTGGGCATAGAAGGAGATGTCCTTGGTCGGTTCGTAAACCGCGCCAACGCGCCATGTCGTGTGGTTGAAAGACTTATAGGCGTCGCGGCCGAGATTGAGCGCAGGCGTCTCGCCTGTGATCGTCCCGCCGCTATAGGTGTAGTTCCAGCGGCCGATCTTGTTATGCTCATAGCGTATGCCGCCGATCACAGAGAGCTGATCCGTGAACGCGATTCGATCCTCGGCATAGAGCGAGAATGTGTCGGTCTTGGTGTGATAGCGCGGCGCGATGCCCTGCGTATCCAGGAACAGGCCGGGATTGAAGGTGGACGGGTTGACCTCGTCCTCCTGATAGTCCGAGCCGAAATCGTGCGAATAGGTGAGATTGACCCGGCTCACGTCGATGCCGACGAGCAGCGCATTGGTCACTGAACCACCGAGCGGCGCAGTCCAGCGAACGCTACCTTGCTCGCCATATTGCTCCTGATCGTGGACAATGCCGTAATTGTCCGCACGATAGATATTGCCGGGCGTGCCATAGCCATAATCATTGGGGCAGTCGCCGCTCGCGCCGACCCAGCAATAGGTCTCCAGGTTCTTCCACTTGCGCTTGCTGGTGAGATAATAAGCCGTGTTGTTGATCTTGAGCGCGTCCGAGACGGCCCAGTCCACGGTGAGCGCGAGGCGATTGTCGCGAAAGCGCATCTCGGCATCGGCGACATTATAGTTGCGCTCGCGGATCGACGTATCGAGCTGCGAATTGATGAGCGGCGTGCCGAAATATTTCATCGGGCGGAAATCGCCATAATCGTCGCGCAGCGTGATGCTGAGCTGATCAGTGGGTGCGAAGCGCAGCGCACCGGAGAGCGCCAGATTGCTTGAATCGCCCCGGTCGACATAGCCGTCCGACTGGCGATAGGTCGCATCGGCCCGGAAGGAGAAGCCGCCGCCCAGCGGGCCGCCCGCGCCGCCCGAAAGATGCCAGCTATTCTGCGAACCATATCCGATATCGGCCTGAACCTCGGTGCGCGTCGCATTGGGCTGCTTGGGAATGACGTTGATCGCGCCGCCGATCGCGCCCTGACCATAGAGCACAGATGCCGGGCCGCTGAGCACTTCGATCCGCTCGATATTCCAGGGATCGGACGGGAACGTGATGGTGTCGGCCACGGGGAAGAGCCGCACGCCGTTGAACAGCTGCAACACCGAACCCGAGCCGCTGAAGCCGCGCACGGCCAGCGCTGTGCCGCCATTGCCGGGATTGCCCGCGGTGGTGACGCCGGGCGCGCGCGTGACTGCATCGACGACCAACATATCGCCGCGCAGGCGAATGGCATCGCCCTCAACCACACTGACGCTCGCAGGTGTCTCCAGCAGGCTCAGTCCGAGCCGGCTGCCCGTCGGTGCCGTTCCAAGCAGCAGCGGTTCCCGCTGACCCGTCACGATGATGGCGCCTTCATTCTCTTCTGCGGCGGCATCGGCGGCCGCAGCCTGCACGGCCGTTGCTTGAAGCAGCAGCCACGCGATTGCCGCCCCACCCGCGCTGCGCTGCCACTTGCGATGAAATTTCATGATGTCCCTCCTCAGCCTGTCACTTTGTCATTCTGGCGGGGAGCGGTCGCTGATCGTTGCATTGCGAACAAGTTATGTACCGTTCGGGTGAAGCGCATGAAACGTTACAGCCAGGGTTTCACTGTTCGCAGTTGCACAAATTGCATGAGCAATTCCGCTTTTTGCGCTTGCGGAATCGTTTGTGTTACATACATTTCAATACACAAGATAAGGATGTTCGAACGGTTTTTCTCACTGTTTTTATTGGAGATTCCCTGTGAAAAAGACTATCACCACTCTCGCGCTCGCAGTTGCAGCAACGGTCGCATCGCCCGTGTTCGCAAAGGCAGAACTCGCGCCGAAATTGCAGTTCGACCATGAAGGTGTGACTTACACCTACACCAAGACGCAGGTCGGTGAATCGACCATCTACAAGGGCTACGCATCGCCCGGCGACGCTTTCTATCTGGTTGCGCGCAAGGGTCAGGTCACCGGTAAGGCCAATGGCGTTGCTGTGTCGTTCCGCGCCCCTACGGTCGAAATGTCGGCCGGCGCCAAGATGATCCCGCTCGCTTCGCGCTAAGCTAAAAATACAGGTGACGGCCAGTCCGTCCCGCCGGGCCTTCGGGCTCGGGTGGGGCAGGATGGACTGGCCACACCTCTCGCCTCCCCCCGGAGGCCCACCTATCGCAGCGCCCCGCGGCTCACCCACATCGTTGCGGGTACCGCGCCCGCACCAGCCAGCCGGAACCGCCGGCTGAAGCGGCCCGCCAACAGAGCCGGCCGAACTCTCTAAATTCTGCGTGAAACACACCCATAGCGGTCGGCTCGATAATGCCGCCACGCCATCGCTGCGACTTATCGCACGGCGCCTCGTTCGCGTTCGACGGCACGGCATCATAGGTGCGCAACAAGTCGCGCCCGCTTGTAAAGCTTGAGAAATTCCCCGCACAATGCGACGTAGCGGACCAAATCGAAGTCGAGTTGGGTTCCCAGTGCCATTCGGCCAGAAAAAACGTCGCTCCGTTCATGCTACCATTCGGGTAGATTTTTGAGATGGGGACGGCCGATTCGCAGGAGTGACTCAATGTCCGACCCAGTCTTTGACGAGGCCGAGATGCATGTGCCCGCGCGCGTGCTTCTGGTCGAGGACGATGCAATCATCGCGATGAATGCGCAGGCCATGCTCTCCCAGATGGGCGTCGCGGACGTGCACAGCGCAAGCTCCGTTGCAGAGGCGCTCGCGCTCATCGACGCACATGACTTCGATTGGGGCATGCTGGACTTCCTGCTGGGCGACGAGAATTGCCTGCCTGTGGCGCAGCGACTGTGCGCCGCGCAGATTCCAGTACTGATCACCACCGGATTTCTGGACATCGACCTCCCGGACGACTGCAAAGCTGCGCGGATCCTCGGCAAGCCCTATCGCTTTGCAGATCTGGAGCGGGAGATCGCGCGGCTGACGGCCTGAGCATCGGACCATCCGACGCCGCTGGATGGGCAGGGAGCAGACGAGCCATTTCTTTGCTGATCGACTTAAGAATCGTTCGTGCCTAAGACGGTCGACGCGGGCGGGAGTGGAACCTCAAATATAGGGGAAGAGCGGCTATGCGATTGAGATCGCGGACTGCTTTTGCTTTCATTTCGGCAGTGCCGGCTTTGCTGGCATGTGGCTTATCGAGCCCTGTTCAGGCGCAGAGCATCGATGAACTGCGCGACATGCCGATCTCGGCGCTCGCCAATCTGGATGTGATGTCGGTCACCAAATCGGCCGAGACCCTGGGCGACGCACCGGCCTCCATCTATGTCATCACGCATGACGACATCGTCCGCTCCGGCACGGTGACGCTGGCCGGCATTTTGCGGCTGGCGCCCAATCTGCAAGTGATGCGCGGCGGATCGAACCAGGCTGTCATTACGGCGCGCGGCCTGAGCGGCAATGAGACCTATCAGAATTTCTCGAACAAGCTGCTGGTGCTGATCGACGGCAGGACGGTCTATTCCCCGCTTTATTCAGGCGTTTATTGGGACATGCAGGACGTGCTCCCCGAGGACGTCGATCGCATCGAAGTGATCAGCGGGCCGGGCGCGACCCTCTGGGGCGCCAATGCCGTCAATGGCGTGATCAACATCATCACCCGCAATGCAGGCGCCACGCAGGGGCTCTACGGCACGGCGATCGCCGGCAATCGCAGCTATGATGCCGGCCTGCGCTATGGCGGCCTGCTCGGCGAGAACCTCAACTATCGCGTCTTCCTTAAGCGCCACGAGAATTTCGAGACCTATAACGAAGCTGATGACGGCAGCCGCCGCACCCAAGGCGGCGTGCGCCTCGACTGGAGCGCCTCGCCCAACGACGTGCTGATGGCGCAGGCGGACGGCTATGTTGGCCTGTCCTCCAAGGGCGTCACCTCGCCCGGCGATGCGACGCAGGGCTATGACATGCTGGTGCGCTGGAACCACAGCGGCCCCTCCGGCTCCGCACTCCAGGTGCAGGCTTATTATGACCACGCTGCCCGCAGGCTCGGCAACGGCGTCTTCGGCCGGTTCGGCGTCGATACGTTCGATGGCGAAATCCAGCACAGCTTCAGCCTTGGGGCGGGCCATGATATCGTCTGGGGCGGCGGCGCCCGCGCCGTGCGTTATGTGATCGAAAATGTGCCCGGCCTCCGGTTCGTGCCGGAGCGGCGCTCGTTGTTCCTCGCCAATCTCTTCGTTCAGGACAGCATCACCCTCTCGCCATCACTGACCGCCATTGTCGGCCTGAAACTGGAGGACGGCGCCTATACCGGCATCATGCCGCTCCCGAGCGCGCGCATCTCGTGGAAAGCATCGGACTCGGCATTGCTCTGGGCAGCGGTGTCGCGCGCTATTCGTGCACCCACGCCGTTCGATCGCGACATCATCGAATCGCAAGGCTCGACCGTCGTGCTCGCGGCTGTGCCGACTTTCCGCTCGGAGCGGCTGACGGCATTCGAGGCAGGCACGCGCCTCACGCTCTCGTCGCAGGCGTCGCTGTCCATCTCGGGCTATTTCAACCAATATGATGATCTGCGCACCATCGAGCCGACACCGGGTGTCACGCTGCCTTTCCACTGGGGCAATGGCATCAAGGGCAATACCTACGGCTTTGATGCATGGGCCGACGTTCGCCTCACCGATTGGTGGCGCGTCAAGCCGGGCTACAGCCTTTTCCTTCAGGATCTGAAGTTCAAGGAGGGCGCGATCCCCGTGGTCGGTCTCGAGCAGGCCGGCAACGACGCCAAGCATCGCGCCTCCGTCCGCTCCTCGATGGATCTCGGCCAGCGGGTCAATTTCGATACCGACCTGCGCTATGTCAGTGCCCTGCCCGCGCCTTATGTCGCGAGCTATATCGAGCTGGGCGCCCGGCTCGGGTGGCAGTTCGATGAGCGGGCGGAAGTCTCCGTTTCCGGCTTCAACCTGCTGCACGACAGCCATCAGGAGTTGCCCGCGACGATCAGCAAGCCGGTCGCGCGGAGCGTCATCGTCGCGCTCAAGTGGCTGTTGTGAGGAGGCGCCGATGACCCGCTTCCAGCGCCGCTGCCGCCCAATCAAGCTCGCGATCTGCGTCGTGCTTGTCGGCAGCTTCCCAGCCGAAGCCGCGCCTGCCGCACAATCGTCGCTTGAGCAGGCGGTGAAAGCCAGCTTCCTCGTCAAGTTCGCCCCGTTCGTCGAATGGCCGCCAAATGCCGTCGGCGGCGGCGGGGCCTTCGTGATCTGCGTCAGCGGCACCGATCCCTTCGGGCCGGTGCTGGACGATGTCGTTCGCGGGCAGAGAATCGGCGGGCGACCCGTTGCGGTCCGACGGCTGGGCGCGGGCGGCAATATGAGCAATTGCCAGATGCTTTTCGCGGGCCGCTCGACCGATCCGACCTATGCCCCTTTCACGACCCTTTCCGGCCAGCCCGTGCTGACGGTGAGCGAGGCGAATAGCGGCGTGCGCGGCGCCATGATCGAGCTGGTCATGCAGAGCGGCCGGGTGCGCTTCGCCATCGACGACAGTGCCGCGCGCGCCAATGGACTGGTCATCAGCTCAAAGCTGCTTGGCCTGGCGGTCAAGGTCGGCCGATGATCCGGGCGAAGCTCTCCACGCAGGCATGGGTCCAGACGGCGACAGCATGGGTGCTCCGGCTGATTTCGACGCCGATTGCGGCAGCCGTCATCGCGCTGCTGCTGGTCGCCGCCGGTCTCATCTTCACGCTTCAGGTCGAGCGCATCAACAAGGCGGACAAGCTCCAGCAGATCAAGGTGCAGGCCAGCATCCTCGCGAGCGGCATTGCCGCGCCGCTGGCCTTTGATGACCGGGCCGCGCTGGCGGAATATCTCAACGCGCTTCGTGCCGATCCGCAGATCATCGCCGTGGGCGCCTATGACAGCAGCGGCCGCTTCATCACCGGCTATAATGTGCCGCCCGCCACTTTGCCGTCGAGCGGCAAGCTGGCCGATCCGGTCATGTCATCGCGCGATCTCATCGTCACGGCCGCCGTCACGCAGGGCAGCACGAACCTCGGCACGGTCTATCTCCATGCCACGGCTGATAGTCTCTCGCGCCGGGCGACGCGCTATATCGGCATTGCCGCGATCCTCGTCATGGCCGCGTTGCTGGTCGCGGCGCTGGGTGCTTCTTACGCGACGCTGCGCGAAGCCCACAGCAAGCTCACGGACGAAATTGCGAACCGGCAACAGGCGGAAGAAGCGCTGCGCCAAGCCCAGAAGATGGAAGCGCTTGGCCAGCTCACCGGCGGCGTTGCGCATGATTTCAACAATCTGCTGATGGCGGCGTCCGGCAGTCTCGATTTGATGGAGTTCACTACCGACACCAGCAAGCTCGAGAAGCTGCGCGCCGGTATGCGCCATGCGATTGATCGCGGCGCGAAGCTGACGCAGCAATTGCTGACCTTCGCCCGTCGCTCGCCGCTCAAGAATGAAGTGATCGATCTGGCAAAGCGGATCCGCGGCATGGACGCGCTGCTCGGCCGGTTGATTACGGACAGCGTCACGCTCGAAATCCAGCTGCCGCAGGATCTCTGGTTCGTCGAAGCCGATCCCTCCGAGCTGGAAGTCGCCGTGCTCAATGTCGCGATCAATGCGCGCGATGCCATGCCGGACGGCGGCGTCATCACCATTGGCGCGGAGAATCTCCCCGCCGCCGCCGGCCGGAGCGATCATGTGCGCCTGTGGATCGCCGACAGCGGCACCGGCATTCCGCCCGATATGCTGAGCAAGATCTTCGAGCCCTTCTTCACCACCAAGGGCGTGGGTCGCGGCACCGGACTGGGCCTCAGCCAGGTCTATGGGTTTGCGCGCGCATCGGGCGGCGACGTGCTGGTCGAAAGCGAGGTCGGCAAGGGCACGACCGTTTCCATGCTCCTGCCCCGCTCGCTGCTCGCGCTCAAGGGCGCTGGCGCCGCGCCGCCGCCCATCGTGACCGCGCGCGAAAGCCGCCGCATCCTGATGGTCGAGGACGATAATATCGTGGCCGATACCGTCGGCGATATGCTCGCCCAGATCGGCTATACGCATGAGCGGGCGGTCAGTGGCGACGAGGCGATCGAACGTCTGGCAACCAGCCATGCCGATTTCGATCTGGTCCTCTCCGACATGGTCATGCCGGGCAAGCTGAGTGGCCTCGATCTGGTGCATCACATAGCCGATACATGGCCAGAGCTGCCGGCGATCCTGATGACGGGCTATAGCGCAGCGGCCGCATCGGCGCTGAACGAGGGCATCAGGCTGATCGCCAAGCCTTTCACCATCCAGCTCCTTTCCGCCCAGATCGACGAGGCGCTCACAGTTGCGCATGTTGCGGACGCGGGGTCGGACAAGCCCGGCACAGCATGAGCGGCGGCTCCTAGCGCGCCACGAAGTCGACGACCGCTATGGGCGTTCCCGCGCCGCTGATGCAGGCATCGACTGCAAAGGCGCGGCTGAGCAGCGCGGAGCTCAGCGTGGTCGCCGTCTCGCCAAAGGCAATGAGCTGCCCGTCGCATATCATGGCGATATGCGTGGCAAAGCGCGCAGCCAGCGTGAGGTCATGCACCGACGCAACCACCAGCTTGCCCGCGTCGGCCAGCCCGCGCAGGCGGACTATGCCGTCAATGGCATGGCGCGGATCGAGCCCGGTCAGCGGCTCGTCAGCCAGCAACATGTCTGGATCGCCCACCAAAGCGCGGGCCAGCATGGCCCGGCCCAGCTCGCCGCCGGACAGCGTCGTTGCGGGCTGATCGCGGCGATCCAGCAGATCGACCTGTGCCAGCATCTCGGTCACGCGCGCCGCCATCGCCACCGGCAGGCCGCCAAACGCGGGCAGTTGCGGCGTCAGGCCCAGCGCCACCAGCCGCTCCACCGATATTGGCCATTCAGCGCGCGGAGATTGCGGCAGGAAGGCCCGCCGCCGCGCGAGCGACCGCAGGTCATATGTTTTGAGGTCGGAGTCATCGAGCAGCACCCGCCCCACGTCCGGCCGCATCAGCCCGGCGAGACAATGGAGCAACGTGGATTTGCCCGCGCCATTGGGGCCGAGCAGAGCCACGAACATGCCGCCGGTCAGCCGCGCCGACACGCCATCGACAATGGGCCGCCCGCCGCGCGTCACGATGAGCGCTTCAGCCGTCAGGCGCGTCATGGCGATGTTCGCCTGAGCCGCAGCACCAGCCAGAAGAAGAAGGGCGCGCCGACAAGGCTGGTCAGCACGCCCAGCTTCACTTCCTGATCCGTCGGAATGAGCCGCGTCGCAATGTCCGCAACGAGCAGCAGGATAGCGCCGAACAAGGCGGCAGGCAGCAGCACGCGGCTCGGCTGATGCCCCACGAACGGCCGCACCAGATGCGGTGCGAGCAGGCCGATGAAGGAGATGCCGCCTGTAATCGATGTCGCGGCACCGACGGCCAGCGCCGTGCCGAGCAGCGCCAGCAGTCGCGCGCGATCAAGATCAATGCCCAGGCTCGCCGCCTGCGTCTCGCCCAGCGTCAGCGCATCGAGAGCGCGCATGTTGACGATGAGGCAGGCCATGCCAGCGAGCATGAACGGCGTGGCAAGCAGCAGTTGCGACCAGCTGCGCTCGGCGAGCGAACCAAGCAGCCAGTTGGTGATTTCAAAAGCCGCAAAAGCATTGGGCGCAAAGTTGAGCGCGAGGCTCAGCCCGGCGCTCGCCAGCCCCGTCACTGCCACGCCCGCGAGGATCAGCGTCAACGTGCCCCCGCGCCCGATCGTGAAGGTGACCAGCCCCGCGATCAATGCGCCAATGATGCCGAGGATGGGCGTCGCAAGCGGGAAGACGGAAGCCAGACCGAAATAAATGGCGATCACCGCGCCCAGAGCCGCACCGGACGAGACGCCGAGCAGGTCCGGGCTGGCCAGCGGATTGCGCAACAGGCCCTGCAGCACTGCGCCGGAAAGCCCCAGCGTCAGCCCGACGATCAAGGCAAGCAGCGTACGCGGCAGGCGCAGTTCGATAAGGATCAGGCTGGCCAGATTGGGCTGCGGCGCAAGCAGGCCGTCGATCATCGCCGATGGCGGCAGCCAGACCCGCCCGACCGCCAGCGAGAGCAGCATGACGGCCACAAGGAGCAGGATCGCTGCAGGCCAGAGCAGGCGGCTCACCAGCGCGGCCCTCCGCGCGGCACCCGAGCGAACGCATCGGCAAGCTGGCGCGCCGCCTGCGCAGTCTGTGGCAGTCCGCAGGCATAATAAGCATCGGGATAGTCGATCTGCCGCCCGGCGAAAAAGCGCTTGATGAGCGGGTGGCGCGCGACATTTTCGCGCAATGCGGGCGCATCATAGCTGCCCATGCCCTGCATGATCGCGTCGGGCCGCGCGGCGAGCAATTCTTCCAGCCCGAAGCTGGCAGTGCTGTTGTCCGCATGCTTTGCGCCGATATTGATGCCCCCCGCCGCCGTGATGATCGCGTCAGTCAGCGTTCCGCGCCCCGGCACCAGTCCATCGCCCGTCCATGCGACGACACGCAATGGGCGCATCGCCGGCCGCGCCGCCAGCGCAGCCAGATCGCGGTCCATCCCGGCGATCAGCGCCTCGGCCCGCGCGGGTTCGCCGACAGCGCTGCCAATCTGGCGGATCACGCGGCGAATGGCCTCGAAATCATAGGCCGTCTCGACCTCAATAATCGGCGCGTTGACCTGTTTACCGAGCCTGCGCGCGACACTGCTCGACCACGGGCTGGCGAGAATGAGATCGGGCTTGTGCAGCAGCAGCTCCTCTGCCGTGCCGCGATTGGTCGCGACGCCCCGGTCGGCGCCGGGCATCAGCCTGTCGACAGCATCATGCGCCAGATAGGTAATCGAGGCGATGCGACTGCGCGGCACGAGCATGAGCAGGATGAGATCATTGCACATGTTCAGCGACATGATGCGCTGTGGCTTGGCCGATGGCGCGGCAAATACAGGCCCGGCGACCAGCAGCGCGCCCAGCGCCAGCATGCCGACGAGACGCCGCCTTAGCTCATGGCTGACGGACAACATCACCTCTTCCGATCTCCGCCATGTTGCCCCGGTGCCGAAGATTCGGACAAGTCAGCCTAGCCTATTTTCCACGCGAGCACAGGCGCCGGTTAAGCGCCCCGTTTCTCAGATCAGGGGCAAGGGTCCGGTAGTTCCAGATGGACGGCCTCGATTGCCTTCAGCGCATCTTCGGGCAGCGTCACGTCGACACTGGCAATGTCGAGCGCAAGCTGCTCCAGCGATGTCGCGCCGATAATGTTGGACGTGACGAACGCCCGGCTGTTGACGAAAGCGAGCGCAAGCTGCGCCGGATGCAGACCGAAAGCCTGCGCAATGGCGACATAGCGCGCGCTCGCGAGCGGCTGGCCGGGCAGATCGTAGCGGCGGAATTGCGAGGCAACGTCGCGGCGCGACCCTTTGGGGATGACGCCGCCGAGATATTTGCCGGTAAGATTGCCCCCCGCGAGCGGCGAGTATGCCAGCAGGCTGACATGCTCGCGCAGTGCAAACTCGGAAAGCCCGATCTCGAACACGCGATTGAGCAGATTATAGGCATTCTGGATCGAGGCGATGCGCGGCAAGCCCGTATCGCGGCTGATCCGCAGATATTCCGAGACGCCCCATGGTGTCTCGTTGGAGACGCCGATGTGGCGCACCTTGCCTGACTTGACGAGTCCGGCGAGCGCATCGAGCGTTTCCTCGATCGGCACGGTGTCGGCGGTGTCGCTGATCTTGCTCAGCCCGCGTGCGCCAAAGGAGGGCACCGGCCGGTCGGGCCAGTGCACCTGATAGAGGTCGATATAGTCGGTCTGCAGGCGCTTCAGGCTGTCGTCTATCGCGATCTCGATATTGCGCTTGTCGAGGCGATTATTGCCGCCGCGGAATTCGCGCACCGGATCGCGCGATGGCCCGGCGATCTTGGTCGCGAGGATGATGTCGTCGCGCTTGCCGCGCCGGGCGATCCAGCTGCCGATATATTGCTCGGTGAAGCCCTGCGTCTCGCGGCTCACCGGCGTGACCGGATAGGCTTCCGCCGTGTCGATGAAATTGACGCCTTGCCCGATCGCATAGTCGAGCTGGGCATGAGCCTCCGCCTCGCTGTTCTGCGAGCCCCATGTCATCGTTCCGAGGCAGATCAGGCTGACATCAAGGTCCGTGCGCCCCAGCTTGCGAAATTTCATGATCGGTCTGTCCCTTCCGGATGGCTCTGCGCGCTCCTGAACGATGCACGGCCGGTAGGGAAGCCGTGTCACTGCGATTGAGCGACTTTCATGCTCAAAATCGCTACCCGGATAGTCTCTCGCGTGTTGGCTGCGATTATCATAGCTTTGCGCGATGAGTCGTTACGCCGCCTTCATAAGCTACAGCCATTCCGATCATCTGGCGGCGCGCTGGCTGCATCGGAAGCTTGAAAGCTATCGCCTGCCCAAGTCGCTGGTGGGCACGGACTCGCCTTTTGGCGATGTGCCGCGACGACTGCCGCCGGTCTTCCGGGATCGCGATGAACTGCCCGCAAGCGGCGACCTTGGGCAGGAACTGCGCGCGGCGCTGGCGGAATCGCGCTTCCAGATCGTGATGTGCAGTCCGCATTCGGCCAAGTCGAAATGGGTCAACGAGGAAATACTCTCGTTCAAGCGACTGCATGGCGAATACCGGACGCTGGCCCTCATCCTCGATGGCGAACCTTATGCAGGCGATGAGCAGGAATGCTTTCCGCCCGCACTGCGCTTTCGTCTCGCACCGGATGGCACGCTCTCGAATTCGCCAGCCGAGCCGATTGCGGCAGACATCCGCCCGGGAAAGGACGGTCGCCGGCTCGCGCTGCTCAAGCTGATCGCCGGCATTACCGGCCTGAAGCTCGATGCGCTCGCCCGGCGCGATTCAGCCCGCCGTCAGCGCAGGCTGATGATGGTGACGGTGGCGTCGCTCTGCATCGCCATGGTCACCATTGGCCTCGCAATCTATGCCGAGAGCCAGCGGCGCGTGGCTGAGCAGCAAAGGCGGCTCGCAGACAAGAGCCTCGAATTCCTGATCGGCACCTTTTCCATCGCCAATCCCGCGACGGAAAACCCCCGCACGATCACGGCGCTATCGATCCTCGACCGGGTGAGCAAACGGGCGGATTCGGAGCTCAGGAGTGAGCCGGCAGTTGGTGCCCGGCTGTTGCAGACAACCGGCGAGATCTATTTCAACCTCGGGCTGCCAAAGGAAGCCGAACGCGATTTGCGCGCAGCCCTCCCACGGCAACCCGCCCTGAGCGAAGGGCGCGCGCGGACGCTGCTCAAGCTCTCCGCCGTTGCCTATAAGCGCGGGGACGCGGCGAGCAGCCAGGCGCTGATCGAGGATGCCCGGCGTGCGATTGCACCGAGCGCGTCTTATGCGCCGCCGCTGGAAGCCCAGATCGCCGAGCGTGTCGGCCTCGTCGAGATACTCGAAGGACATTATGCGGACGCCGCCGCCACCTTTGGCGATGCCGTCCAGAAATATCAGGCGCTGACCGGCGACTTTCGTCAGGATATTGGCCGCAATCTGATGAACGAGGCGCAGGCCCTCATCAGGCTGCGCAAGCTGGCTCAGGCCGATGCCCTGCTCGGCAGAGCGGCGGCAATCTATCTGGCCAAATTCGGCACCAATCACGTGCTGACTGCGACGGCGATCCAGAACCATGCCTTGTCCGCATTCGAGGCCGGCCAATATGCAGTGGCGGAAAACCGCATCAATCAGGCTGTCGCCATCTACGACCGGGTGCTCGACAGCGATCATCCGACCATCGCCGCCGCGCTGATCCTGACCGGCCGCATCCGCACGGCCGCCGGTGACGGCGCGGGCGCAATCGAAGCGCTGGACAAGGCACGCGGCATTTATGCGCGGCTCTACGGCCCGACCAATGCAGCCGTTGGCGATGCTGATTTCTACGCAGCGGAGGCGGAGGCGAAGCGCGGCCGCACGGAGGCTGCTCTGGCACGCACGATGCGCACGAAAGCGATCTATGACGCGAGCTATGGCCCCGACGATCCAGATCAGGTGGAGTTGCTGCTGCTTCGGTCGCGCATCCTTTTAGGTGCCAAGCGCACCGAGGACGCACGGGGACAGTGCAATGCCGGCCTGGCCTTACAGGCGCGCATCGACCCCAAGGATCCGGGTCTGGCCGAAACACGGAAAACCTGTGCGGCGATCGCCATTAGATAGTCCGTCGCGGTGCCGTCGACTGTGCCAGAGTGGCGCACCCGAAAATCATATACAAATCTGTCTAATCATGTAGGCTTAACGAAATCGGCAAGCTTCAGTGGGGGAAGTCATGGCCATTTCCAAATCGAAAGGCGGATTCGTTGCGACGGGCGTGCGGCAGATGCTGCGCATCTTCGCCATGGGCGCATTATCGTTCGCATCGTCGCAAGTCTCGGCGGCCGTCACCATCACGTCGGCCACGGTGACGAACTATACCTATGGCTTTTACAACGCCACGATACCGACAACGGGAATCGGGAACGTCAACAAGGTCGATGTCGACCTTCCCAACCCATTGTCGCAAATATCCTTGGACACCGTGAGCACGTCGAGTGGAGGCTCGTTCTTCTTCCTCCACAATAATTACTGCCTCGGTCAGTGCTATATCACCGCGACCACATTCACGGTCCTGAGCATCGCGAACCTCGGCACCGAAGCGATGCAGCTCTCTTTGGATTCGCAGATCACGGCCGGCTACATGGCCTTCCAGTCATCCGAAGGACTGGGCACCGACAACAACACCAGGGCGGGATTTAACTTCGCCATCTCGCAGCAAACATCCGACGCGAACAGCAACACAGTGGTGCCCGCGCATCAGCTCTACGCAGCCAATGGCCAGGCAAGCGGAGACAATTTCTTCATCGAGACGTCGGACCACGTGGCCTTCACCGGCCTGACCAGCACCGATGACGGCACAGCGCGCTACTTCGAATGGAATCCGACCAATCTCGATCTGAGCCTCGGCGTCCTGCTCCCGGGTTTTACGACGACGATCATCTACCAGAGCACGACGCAGGTCAGTGCGAACTCGGCCTGCGGAGACCTGGGCGCTTGTGACGGAGCGCAGGTCGCGTTCGGCGATCCGCGAAACAATGGCGGCGTGAGCGACTTTGGGCGCGGCGTTGCTGAAATGAGTGCGGCGAGCCTGCCCGTGATCGGTCGTCAGTTTGGCGCTGCCGACCTGAAGCTCGTCGTCCAGTCTTCGGCAGTGCCGGAACCGGCAAGCTGGGCAATGCTCATCATTGGCTTCATTGTTGCGGGTGGCATCATGCGGCGCCAGCCGGTTTACGCTGCTGCCTGATCTCGCTGGGGACGCCAATGTCTGATAACGGAGGCGGGATACCATGCCCGCCCCTCCCCCAACTCGCCGTTGCGCTTGGCATCACCGGACACCGGGTCATTGATCCGCAAAGCAGGGACGGCCTCGCCAGCGCACTCGGCAGCTTGTGCGCCAGCATTCGCGCCAAAGTCGTCGAGATCGGCCGCGAACATGCAGCCCTGTTTGACGATTGCCCGCCCGCGCTGACCATGGTCTCGCCGCTGGCCGAAGGCGCTGACAGGCTCGCCGCAGAGGCCGCTCTCAAGAACAATTATGCGCTCCACGCCATGCTGCCCTTCCCTCGCGACATCTATGCAGATGATTTCGCGGGGGATGCGCTTGCCGACTATAATCGCCTGCTGGATCATGCAGAATCCGTGTGCGAGCTCCCGGCCCGGCGTCTCCACGATCCGCGCGGCTATGTATTGGTGGGCGAGGCGACCGTTGCCCAATGCGACATCCTGATTGCCGTCTGGGACGGGGAGGAATCGCGCGGTCGCGGCGGCACAGCGGACGTGATCGATCATGCCGTGCGGCGCGGCGTGCCGGTCATCCATGTCCTGAGCACCGCGCCGGCGACGCAGACCGTATTGTGGTCCGGCTTCGACGTGATGGAGCCCGATTTCATCACCCATGAGGAAGCGCCGAAGCGCGCGCTGGATGAAACTGTCATCGACTTCGTGATCCGGAGGCTGATCGCGCCGCCGACTGAGTCACCCGAGCTGGGGATATTCCTCGCGGAGACCGAGCAGCTGACAAGATGGCGCCCGGAATGGTCGCTCATGCTGGCCAGCGTCGGGGTCCAGCAACTCAAAAAATCCAGCTTTCGCGCCGCGCCTTATGAGGAAATTGCGCGGCTCGATTGGGCCACTTATCGCAAGGGTGTCGAGGAGGCTTGTGGTCCCTTCGCGCAGATGGAGCGGCTGGAGCGCGCCTTCGCCTGGGCCGACGGGCTCGCCCAACATTATGCCAACATCTTCCGCAGCGGTGTGGTCCTCAATTTCGCCGGCGCGGCGTTGGCCGTCCTCCTGTCGCTCATGGCTGGCCTCATGCCGCAACAGAAGATCATCCTGCTACTCGCGGAATTGCTCGTCATCGCCGCAGTGATTGCAAACACGGCTTATGGCACGCGCAGGCAGTGGCATCGCCGATGGCTGGACTATCGCTTCCTGGCCGAGCAATTGCGGCCGCTTCGCAGTCTCCGTCTGCTGGGCGCAGGCAGCATTTCCACGCGCGGCGGCACCGGGTCGACACGGTGGACCGACTGGTATGCGCAGGCCATCTGGCGAACGCTCGGCGCGCCGCCGACCTTCGGCCACCCCGATGCGCTCAGCGCGCTAGCCGAGCATGTCGCTGCGCATGAGCTGGCCGGCCAAGTCTCGTATAATCGCTCGTCTGCGCACCGCATGCACAAGCTGGATCATCGGCTGCACAATCTGGGCCTCGCGCTGTTTGCCGTCACGATCCTCGTAGGCGTCGGCACGCTCATTGGGCTGCTGTTCGCCTATGAGAAGGTCGGCCCCTTCGCGCCGCTCCTGGGGACCCTGTCGGCTGCATTGCCGACGCTGGGCGCCGGCATTTTCGGCATTCGCGGCGCGGGCGATTTTGCAGGAACCGCAGGTCGCTCCGCCGAAACTGCGCGGCGCCTCGAACATGTCGTCGGGATACTCCGCCGCGATGACATAGATCAGGGCATTGCCGCTCGCGCCGCCGAACAGGCCGCAGCGATCATGCTCGCCGACCTTGGAGAATGGCGCTCCACCTATACGCACCGCAAGCTCGCCATCCCGTCATAATGATCGGCGCCTGACGACAGGCATGCCGGTTGGCTGACAGGTGAGGCGCGCCTTTATCCGGGCATATATTTGCGGGCCAGCGTGAGTTCTTCGAGCGCGTTGGAAAGTTGCTGCCTCAGGCTGTCATTCTCGGAGCGCAGCCTGTCCAGCTCCGCCTCATCGGCACATGCGACGCCGCCGGAAATGGCCAGCTGTCCCGGCCCGGCGTCTGTCCCTTGCCGAGCGATATTCGCTTCCTCCGCCGCGAGCAGGGTCACGGCGTTGCGCGTGATCCGGTCGAGCACATCCATGTAAAGCTGCTGCTGGTCCGCAGTGAAGTCGGCGAAGACCAGCCTGTCATGGCGCTCACCGATGGCAAGGATCTTTTCATGAGCCGCTGCGCCCGCCGGGCTGAGTGCAATGGCCAGATTAACGCGCCCTTCGTCATGCCGCCGTACAAGGCCCATGACGTGCAATTGCTTCACGGCGCGCGCAACCTGACTCTTGTCGCGCGCCGCGAGCGGGATGAGCACCGAGAGGCTGATCGGCACATTCTCGGCAATCAGCGACAGGACCCGCCATTCCAGATTGGTCAGCCCGACTTCGCGACGGAACAGGTTGGTGCCACTCCGGCGAATATAGACCATCAGGCTGCGCAGCGCGGGCAGGATGAGGTCGTGCACGGTGGGCGCGCTGATGCTCGTCAGATGCCGTTCGCAAACGGGCTCAGGCAGATCGTCATTGGCCGCGCCGCTTCCGTCATCCGCCACGACCAGACGCGACATGCGCTCGATGAGCCTCCCGGTCATGCTCAGGAAGTTCTGGATGTCCTTTTTGGCCAGTCCCTGCCGTAGATGGGCGTCGCGCTCGCGAGCCACGACCATGATCTGCTCGAACAGTTCGATCCCCGCCTCATTGAGGCGAATGAGGCCGCGCACCTCCGGCCGGTCGAGCAGGCCGGCTTCCGCCAGCCCCTTGAGCCCGCGGCTGACCTGAGCCTTTTCATAGCCTGTCGCGAGGACGAGATCGCTGGAGGTGGCGCTACCGGCCAGACCCATCAGAAACACCAGAAGGCGCGTCAAATGGCGCCGGTGCAGCGCGCGCGGATACGCAATGGCGGCGCTGTCATCGATGACCTGAATGAGCGTGACGAGGCGCGAATATAAAAGATCCTGCGCCCGGAGGCGTTCATCCTCTGGCTTACCCGGCTGCGTGTCCACCTCGTCCCGCATTCAAAACCCTCGGAAATCTTGGCGCAATGGCATCGTTCTTACAAGCTGTGAAATGGATGACAAAATCCTCTGTTGCACCTGTCAACTTTGGAGTAAAGAGGCTCAGGGCGACGAAGAGCGCTCAAGGGAGAGGGGATAGCGGCCTATGCGCGCATGTTCGCCACAGCCACATCGTCGCACGACCATAGGTCGAGCGCCCCATCGTCGTCAGCATCACCACAAGAGACCCACTGCTGCCCCGACCGGCGGCATGGATTGATCGCGTAATCAAAAGACGAGCACCGCAGGGAGATGGACATGTCGCAGGCTGGAACATTCGTTAAGCGCGTGAATGGCGCAGGTTGGGTCAGCGCGATTGCTCTGACATCCTGCCTCTGCTGGTCGGGCAATGCACTGGCGCAGGGATCAGCGGGCGATCAGGCAGCCGGCGCTGCCGGGGTCGATAAGGAGGCCGAGACGATCATCGTGACAGGCTCGCGCCTCGGCCGCTCCACCTTCGATACGCCCACGCCCGTCACCGTGATGGATGAAAAGAGCCTCCGGTCCATCGCCGCCACCAATGTCGGCGCCACCATCAACCAGCTCCCTGCAATGCGCGCCAGCACCTCCCCGGCGACACAGGGCTTCGGCAGCTTCAATGTCGGCGCGAACATCGTCAATCTGCGCGGCATCGGCGTCACGCGCAATCTGGTGCTGGTCGATGGCCGCCGCTTCGCCCCCTCCACGCGCGAGGGTTCGGTCGACCTCAACCTGGTGCCATCCAATCTTGTCTCGCGCATTGAGATCGTGACCGGCGGCGCCTCGGCCGCTTATGGATCGGACGCAATCGCAGGCGCGGTCAATGTCATCCTCGACAAGAGCTTCAGCGGCGTGAAGGGGCAGGTCGACTATGGCCTGTCCGAAAAGGGCGATGGCGACAATTTCCACGCCAGCCTCGCCTTCGGCACCGATTTCGCCGGATCGCGCGGTCACTTCATCATCGGCGGCGAATATGACGACCAGAAGGGCATCGGCAATTGCTTCACCCGCAGCTGGTGCAAGCCGGGCGCCAACGTCACCAACACAGGCTTCGAC